>OLNQ01002444.1_pt1 | contig 16094 bp, 9 predicted proteins | sample 1672821 | NCBI WGS metagenome assembly OLNQ01 (sample SAMEA3136727, study PRJEB25190) | human gut metagenome | biome: human gut; feature: human-associated habitat; material: faeces | place: Austria | collected 2013 | reverse complement strand
TGGGGAAGGGATTCGGCTTCTGGAAGACCATGCCGATCTGCCGCCGCAGCTCGTTGACGTCGACCTGCGGGGCGAAGATATTCTGCCCATTGTATTGGACCTCGCCCTCGATGCGCACGCCCGGCACGAGATCGTTCATGCGGTCGAGCGTCTTGAGGAACGTCGATTTGCCGCAGCCGGAGGGGCCGATGAGGGCCGTGATGCTTTTTTCCGGGATGTCCATGGACACGCCCTTGAGTGCCTGCGTCTGGCCGTACCAGAGCCGCAGGTCTTTCACCGTGATGATATCGTTCATACGTGATTTCCTTTCAATACCGGCTCGAAGGCCAGGCCGTACCAGTGCCACGGCTGGCGCTTGACCGTTTCGTGGATGCAGCGGTCGCAGAAGTCCGCGGCGCTGTCCAGCGCGTCCATCGGCGCTTTTCCGCACAGCAGCTCGCCGCACAGGGCGCTCGTAAAGACATCGCCCGCGCCGTGCAGCGTCAGCTCGACAAAGGGCCGCAGCACGAGGCGGATGCTGCCGTCCAGCCGCGCAAGATAGCCGATGCCGGTCTCGGTGCGGACGCTGGTGAGAATGGTGTTTTTGACCTGCTGCGCGTAGAGAAGCGTCTCGTCCGCGCTGGAGCAGGCGAGGCCCGAGAGCAGCGCCGCCTCCGTCCGGTTGGGCGTGATCACGTCCGCCAGACTGCACAGCTCCCGCATGGCGTCGACATGCGCGTCGGTAAAGCCGCTATAGAGCCTTCCGTGGTCGCCCAGCACCGGGTCGACCACGACGAGCGTCCGCCCGTCTGCGAAGCTGCGGATGAACTCCGCCGCGAGCCGGATCTGCTCCGGCGAGCAGCAGTAGCCGGTGGCGATGCAGTCAAACTGCACGCCGACCTGCTTCCAGTGCGCGGCAAACGCGCGCATGGCTTCGGTCGTGTCCTGCACGACGTAGCCGGTGAAGCCGCCCGTGTGCGTCGAGAGAAGGGCCGTCGGCAGCGGGACGGTCTCGATCCCGTAGCTGGACAGGATCGGCATCGAGACGCTCAGAGAGCACTTGCCGAAGCAGGACAGATCGTTGATGAGCGCGGCCCGCTTCAGGCCGCAGGGGTTGACAGATTTCATTGCTGGCTCCGTTTCTGGATCTGTTTTCCGACGATCCCGGCGGCAAGATTAATCAGAAGCGTCAAAATCATAAGAATGGCCGCGATGGCGAAGGCAACGTCAAATTCGCCCTCCTCCTTCGCGTAGGCGTACAGCGCGACCGTCAGCGTTGCGCCGGGGCTGGCAAGCCCAATCACAAATTTGTTCAGCGTGTGGGCAAAGCCAGCCGTGAATAAAAGCGCGGCGGATTCACCCAGAATACGGCCCGCAGAGAGAATGCAGCCGGTTACAATGCCATCGATGCAGCCCGGCAGCACGACCGTGCGCACCACGCGCCATTTACCCGCGCCAAGACCGAACGCGCCCTCGCGGTAACTCTGCGGAACCGTCCGCAAACTCTCCTGCGTTGTGCGCAGGACGGTCGGCAGGTTCATAATGACGAGCGTCAATGCGCCGGCGAGCAGGCTCGTTTGCATACCGAGAAATTCACAGAAGAACAGCATACCGACCAGACCGTAAATGATGGACGGAATGCCGGAAAGCGTCTCGGCGGCGTATTCAATGGCTGCGACAAGTTTCTTGTTCTGTGCATATTCCGTCAGATAGACTGCTGCGCCCACGCCGAGGGGCAGGACAATCAGCAGGGAAGCAAGCAGAATCTGCACCGTGTTGCAGATATCCGGCAGAATGCCGATCGCGCCGGTGATGTAACTCGGCTTTGTCGAGATCAGGTGCCATGTGACATACGGCAGGCCCTTATAGAGTACATACACAATCATGAACACGACCAATGCGGCCGTCAGCACGGCGGCAAGGAGCAGCAGCGCACGCATGACGGCGGTGTACACCCGCCTGGACGCGGAAAGCTTGTTTGTCAGCATGGTTTCACTCCTTTTTGCGCTTCAGGAAGAAGTTGAGCGCCGCGTTGATGAGCATGATGAACAGGTACAGAACCAGAGCGATGGAAAACAGCGCCTGCCGCTGCAGGCCCGACGCGTAGGACATTTCACTTGCGACTGCCGTGGTCAGAAAACGCACGCTTTCAAACAGCGACGGCATATTCGGCGCGTTGCCCGACACCATCATGACGGCCATGGCCTCGCCGATGGCGCGGCCTACGCCGAGCACGACGGCAGCGGCAATGCCGCTTCTGGCCGCCGGAGCCGATACGCGGAACCACGTCTCGACCGGCGTTGCGCCGAGCGCCAAAGACGCGTCCTCATATTCCTTCGGAACCGCGTCGAGCGCGTTGACGGAGACTTTAATGATGGACGGCAGGATCATAATTGCCAGCACGACCATCGCGGCAAGCAGGCTTGCGCCGTCCGGCACGTGGAACAGCTTCCGGATGCCGGGAACGAGCACCAGCATACCGACCAGACCATAGACAACCGACGGGATACCGGCAAGCAAACTGACCGCCGATTCCATGACGGAGCGGAGTTTTTTCGGCGCCATTTTGGAAAGAAACACCGCCGTCAGGAATCCGACGGGCACGCCGAGCAGGATTGCGCCGCAGGTGCCATAAACGCTGGTGAGAATAAAGGGGAGAATGCCGTATTTCGGGTCGGCGGCCGTCGAGGCCCACTCGGTGCCGAACAGGAATTTCCCGAGGCCGATCTTTGTGATGGCCGGCAGGCCGGACAGGATCAGATAGACCGTGATCAGCAGTACGCAGCCGACCGTAACCAATCCTAACAGGAGGAAGACGCCGTGTACGACGTCTTCCATTGTTTGTTTCTTTTTCATATCAGCCGTTCACCGGAACAGCACCGGCGGAGGTAATGTACTGGGCGGCTTCCGCGCTCAGAGCGAAGTCAAAGAACTTTTGTGCGTTGGCGGAGAGGGTTTCGCCGGTCTTGGTCACGAGGACGAACGGACGCTGGATGACATAGCTGCCGTCCTTGACGGTATCTTCCGAAGGAGCAACGCCGCCGACAGTCAAAGCCTTGACGGTGTCCTTGAGTGCTGCGAGGGAAGCATAGCCGATGGCATCCGGGTTCTGAGAGACGGTGGTGATGACGTCGCCGGTGGAGGTCAGTTCCTGACGGTACTGGCAGGCATCCTTGGTGCCGGTGATGGACTCGAAGCCGTCGCGGGTGCCGGAACCAGCTTCACGGCCGATGAGAACGATAGCTGCGTCATTGCCGCCAACCTCGGACCAGTTCGTGATCTTGCCGGTGTAGATATCGGCGATCTGTTCGACTGTCAGGTCGGAAACGGGGTTTTCAGGGTTCACGATCATGGCGATGCCGTCGAGCGCAACGGTCGTTTCGGTCAGCGTTGCCTTTTCATCATCCTTCAGCGCGCGGCTGGACAGGCCGATGTCGCAGCGGCCTTCGGAAACAGCCTGAATGCCGGAGCCGGAGCCGGTGGGGTTATAGGTCACGTCAATGCCTTCTTTTTCCTTAAATGCTTCGCCGAGCGTGCCGATGACCTTTTCCATCGAGGTCGAGCCGTCGGTCGTGACCGGGGAAGTATCCTTCTTCGCACAGCCTACAAGCGTCAGCGCGGCGAGGGCAATGACAAGTACAGTCGTCAGAATTTTGTTCATCTTTTTCATTTTGATGATCTCCTTTTTTTATTTGTTTGACATCTCGTCTACGGTCATCAGAATACTGCCGCAGTCTAAAATCCGAAAGCACGATCCGGTAAAACTTCAATCAAATTTTTCACCGCAATGTTAAATTACGCAAAAATCCCGGGTGGCCGGTAAAACCCTCGTGCGTTTATAATATTTAATGTATATTGCTGTACAAGGCGTCTGGCGCAGACATTTTTTGTTGTGAAAAAACAGTGGAAAGGCTTGAAAAACCATGTAGTGTATGCTATCATTGGTATACATGCCAACAAGGAAGACTTCATTTAGATGGCCCTATGGCATTGGAAACGTTTTAACCCTTTTTCCTTCAAGCAAGCAGTTTGGGCTTCCCCGTCCCCCGCGGGGAAGCCCACCCCCCCTTTTTTTAACAAGCAAAAGGCTCCCCTTACCGCGCGGGACGCGGCAAGAGGAGGCTTACGGGATGGATTTTCGCCTACAAATTGATATGCCCAATTTTGGAGGGCAGAATATGCAGAAAAAGTACAATTCGCAGCTGGTTCCTTTTGCGAGACAGCTTCGCAGTGAAATGACAAAAGAGGAACGGCACCTATGGTATGATTTCCTGCGCACCTATCCAATTCGTTTTTCCAGACAGAAGGTACTGGGGAAATATATAGCGGACTTTTACAGTGCAAAGGTCGGACTGGTGATAGAATTGGACGGGTCACAGCACTATGAAGAGAAGAACATGGAGGCAGATGCTGCTAGGACTGCCTTTCTGGAAGAATATGATTTGAAAGTAATCCGGATTCCCAACAATGAAATTGCTCAGAACTTCCGCGGCGTATGTGAGTACATAGATTCCGTTGTAAAACAACGCCTAAAGGCTCCCCTTGGGCACAAGGGGAGCTGTCAGCAAAGCTGACTGAGGGGATGCGAACGTCACAAATTTCGGAGCACTCTGAATTTTGAGGCATATCCCCTCCGTCATTTGCTGACGCAAATGCCACCTCCGCCTTACCGCGCGGGGCGCGGCAAGGGGAGGCTCACCCGGAGCAAACCCTCCACCAATCCATCAAAAAACGACCCTCAAATTTGTGGAAAATAACCCCTATTTTTTCTTGCACAGAGGCCTATGGTGTGGTATGATAAGGAAAACTGAAAAAGTGTGACCACCCGCCGGACGAAGAATGCCTCTGCCCGGCGCGAAGCGTCTGTAAAAATACAATGGCTGTGCCATTTTTAACATAGATGCAGTTTCCACACACGAAACAAACAATACAAAGGAGGAGATCTGAAGTAATGAAGAAGAGATTCGTTGCTTTTTTGTTAGTTCTGATTATGGTGCTCGGCATGCTGCCTGTGTCAGCCTTAGCAGCGGACGGCACCATTGTTTATGATGGTGTAACACTGTATACGAACACGAAACCCAGATACTTCACTTTCCTGCGTAACAATGCGGAAGGCAACGTCACAAAGGATGTGGGCGAGAGCGGTGTCTATCAGCGCCTGCCGCGCTATACGAATATATGTAGCTGCGGCAGAACTCTGGTTGAGTGCATTCCTGACGAGTATTCTGCCAACGCACAGAAAACTGTTGAACTCAGCGACCCGACTGTTCTGAAAGACCTCAGCTTTACCATTTCCGGTTGGAGCGACGACGATTTTTACAGCGGCGACCCGTGCCTGACGTTTAATTATACCGCTGCAAAGCCCGGCACGACTAACGTGAAGCTGACGTTCTATTATAATTATAACTTTGATGGTGCTTCAGGCAAGTGCAAAAGATGTGGAAGATATGCGAATATACCCGCAATGAATACCTGGCTCCAGGAAACCACGACCTTCACCGTCACAGTTGGCGACGGCGAAGTCCCCAACCCCACCAAGTACACCTACCATCTGATTCACGAGTTTAACTACGAGGGTGGCACGAGATGGGATATTACGGCAACTACAGCGGCGGAAAGCTACGAGCTCGATGTCAACAAAGGCATACCGACCCGTGACGGCTACACGTTCCTTGGCTGGGCAGACGAGGCGGATGCTACGGCTGCGCAGTACCATGGCGGCGATCTGATTCCGCTGACCAAGGACCATCCGATCAAGACCATCTACGCGGTCTGGGAGGAGAACACCCCACCCACCGATAAGCCCGACAAGCCCGGTGAAGGCGACTTCGAGAAAGCCGGTCTGGTTTCTGTCGAGTGCAGCACAAAACCTGACGATCACGCGAAGGAAACCTATGGTCTTAAGAAAGACACCTTCACGATCGGCGAGGTAGAAGGCAACGCGACCGACGGCTATACCTGCGAGATCAATGTTACTGCGGACTCGTATGTTAGCAGCTACGTTGACACGCACGGCGCACACACGCTCACTGGCGACAACACGAAAAAATTCACCCTGACTTGGGTGACCGACAAGTGGGTTGCCAAGGAAGGCGGCGTGACGTTCTATGTCGAATGCGACCAGACCGAGACGCCTGTCGGGCCCAAAGCCCCGACGGCTGACGATCTGAAAAAGCTTGAAATGGCTGTTCAGGTCAAGTGCGTCGTAGATGATTCGCAGCAGCATACGGCCGCCTACGGTCTGCTCGGCGAGTGCGATGAAGACTACTTCGTCGGCGAGCCGAGGAAGGATGGGGACGACTGGCTTTGCGACATCAGCTATTACCCCGAACGCTATGTGGCCGAGTTCAACAAGACGTTCCAGAATCTGAAACATGTCCAAAACGATGAGAAGATCGTTCCGGTCACGCTGATCTGGGACGGGGGCAGCTGGCAGATCAAGACGCAGGGCCGCGTACCTGTGACGGAGGTATACACCGTCACCTACACCGACGGCGTTGAGAACGAAGAAGTTTTCGCCGATCAGGTCTATTCTGACCTTAGGAAGGATTCCACGACCCCCGCGTTCAACGGCACCCCGACCCGCACCGGCTACACCTTCGCAGGCTGGGAGCCCGAAGTTGCGGAAACGGTCACGCAGACTGTGACCTATGTTGCGAAGTGGGAAAAGAAGACCTACAAGGTCGTTGCCAAGCTGTATGTGAACGGCAAACCGGCTTACTATCAGAACGAGGATTTCTATACCTATAAAGTTTCCGGACTTTATGGTGAAAACATCGATTTCGACACCATCAAGGCAGAAGCAGTGGAGCAGGCGAAGCAGATCAAGAAGGCTTCCGCTTCCTACACCGCTGTGATCCTTGAGGATCACGAGCCGAACCCCGTCTGCACGACCTTTGGCGAGCATCAGCCCGGTCAGGCTACGCACTATGTCAAGGTCAATGTCAAGACCGAAGAGAATGTCGTGATCTTCCAGTCCTTTGAAGGCAAGACGGATCTTACGAAGCTCCACACCACGACTGCGCCCTATGGCACCAACGTTGTTGAGTTCCTGAACGGCCTCGGCCTCGATCTCGATGTCGCTGGCTATACGCTCGACACGGCCGAAGACGGCAATACCAACTGGTACAAGAAGGACAGCCCCAAGTGGACGTTCGGCGCGAACGATACGATCAACGGCTGGACGAATGTTCTGCTCAAGTACACCATCACCCCGCACAACATCTACGCATTCGCAAGACTGAACAGCGCGTTCGCTCCGCTGACGAGTGTAGAGTTCGGCGAGTTCGTCAAACTGAATGACGCAACGCTGACGCGTCTCGGCCTCGGCAGCTACAACGCCAACGACTACATCTCCATCGGTACGTTCAGCTTCAACAAGCTGCCTCTGATGGGTGATGACTTCATGTCGTACTACGGCGATGAAGAGTTTGACGCGGTCGTTGCAGAACTGGCGGATAACATCGTGCTCGAAACCGGCGTTTCCAAAGAAGTGGCTGAGAAGATCGCATGGACATATCTGTTCAAAGCGGACAACAGCGACTACATGACCGAAGCTGGCTACCCGACGGACGATGAGAACGGCTACCAGCTGTCCGGCAACCTGAACCTCGCATCCGTTACGTTCAGAGCCGGTGCTGAGAACGTCGAGAATATGCCCGCTGTCAACTACACCTATGACGACGGCGCGATCGACTTCTACGACTTCTACTTCGCTGGCGACACCTTCACCATGCCCGCTGACCCGACCCGCGAAGGTTATATCTTCGAGGGCTGGAGCGTTAAAGTCCTTCCGGCTGAAAATGATGCCGACCACCTTGACGCTGACGGCGCAGACGATGCAGCCGATGAAACGCTCCTCAAGGCTGGCGACACCTACACCATCACCGCGGGCGGCGTGAAATTCACCGCACAGTGGGAAGCCAGAACCGACACCCCGTATACGGTCGAGCATTATCTGGAAAATCTCGATGGTAGCTATGCTCTGGACACGACCGAGCCTCTGAAAGGCACGACCGACACGACCGTGACCGCAGCCGCAAAGTCCTACGATAACTTCACCTATGACAGCACAGTTCCCGGCACGGTTGCCTCCGGCAACATCGCTGGCGACGGCTCTCTGGTTCTGAAGCTGTTCTACACCCGCAACACCTACGACTACACCGTCCGCCACATCAAGCAGCTGCCCGACGGCACTTATGATGAGGCCAACGCTGAGGTCGAAACGCTGAGCGGCAAGTTTGAAGCGCTCGCAGCTGTGACTGCGAAGGACTACGGCTCTCACTACCCGACGAACGACGCTGACACGAAGCAGAACATCAAGATCGAAAAGGGTCTGACGATCGATGTCAAGTATGATCTCGACAATCATACCCTGACCTTCGAAACCAACGGCGGCTCCACCATCGACCCGGTCACGGTCCGCCACGGCAATGCAGTTGCAAGACCCGCTGACCCGACCAAGGACAAGTACACGTTCATCGGCTGGTATGTCGATCCCGAATTCACCGAGGAGTATGACTTCGCAACGGTTCTGGAAGCAGACAAGACCATCTACGCCAAGTTTGAACTGACGTCCACCCCGATCGGCGACATTTATGTCCGCTACGACGTCCTGCACATCAAGCAGCTGCCCGACGGCTCCTATGATCTTGCCAACGCTGAGGTCGAGCACCTGAGCGCCAAGAAGGACACCACCGTCACCGCGGTTGTCAAGGATTACAGAGCAACGCATCACATCAACGTCAACAGCACCCTGAGCAAGCTGACTGACACCGCCATCCAGCCCTATCCCGGCGCGGACGGCAAGCCTGTCTACACCATCCTGTCGGTTTACTACGATCTGGACTTCCACACCCTGACCTTCGACACCATGGGCGGCTCCCGCATTGACCCGGTCACGGTTCGTCACGGCAATGCAGTTGCGAAGCCCAAGGATCCCGTCAACGGCGGCTACATCTTCGACGGCTGGTACACTGACAAGACCTACAGAACCCCGTACAACTTTGCGACTGTGCTGACGCAGGATACGACGATCTACGCCAAGTGGTTCCTGATCGCCCTGCCCGGCGTCACCATCAAGAAGGCCACCCCGAAGCTGAACACGTCTGATCACTTCGCGTACGTTCAGGGTTATCCCGACGGCACCGTGAAGCCCACGGGCAACATCACCCGCGCGGAGACGGCCGCGATCCTCTTCCGCCTCATGGACGAAGGCTCCCGCAAGACCTATTACTCCACCAAGAGTGGCTTCCGCGATGTCGCCACCGGCAGCTGGTACAACACCTACGTTGCGACTCTGAACAACGCCGGCGTTATCACCGACAGTTCCAACGGCTATTTCCGCCCGAATGAAGCCATCACCCGTGCGGAACTCGCAGCGATGCTCGCCAACTTCACCGAGACGGCTGGCGCTGCGAACTACTTCAACGACGTGTCTGCCAGATACTGGGCAGCCAACGCCATCGCCATCTGCGCCAAGCTTGGCTGGATCACCGGCTATCCCGACGGCTCCTTCCGCCCGGACAGAAACGTGACCCGTGCTGAACTCATGGCCATGATCAACCGTGCCACCGGCCGCGCACCCAAGTCCGCCGACGCATTCCTGCCCGGCATGAAGACATGGAGCGACAACACCGCCGATAAGTGGTACTACCTCGACGTGCAGGAGGCCACCAACAGCCATTCCTACACCGTCAAGGATTCCGAAAAGTGGACGGCTCTGAACGCCGACCCCAACTGGTCGCTGTACGAGTAATCCGCACAACCCCTGAATCCCCAGTATAACCCAGCATTTCAGCCGCTGCCGCCGTTTCGGCGGCAGCGGCTGGGAGAAATAAAAGGTCTTCTGAGCCATTCGGCAGCAGCCCTTCCGCTTAACCGCCGAAGCTTTTGCCGACTGGCTCAGATGCCGTTTAAAAAGAAGGAGAACGAACATGAAGAAAGCCAAAAAACTCATTTCCCTGCTCCTCGCCCTGACCATGTTCCTCAGCATGATCCCGATGGCAGTAGCTGCGGAAACAACAGTTAATCTCGGTAGGACCAAACTTGACGATGCCATTTTGGAAAAGGGAACTCCGCCCAGTTTTTCGCATCTCCGCGATATGAAGGACGGCAGTGCAGCAAAAGGCGTCGGTGAGACTGGCTTTTGGCAGAGACTCCCGAGAAACACTGTTGTCGGATATGGCACGGTCACGCCTGTGAACTATGCTGTTCCCAAGGAAGGCAGCGTCACGGTTTCAAACGAAGGCGTCATTGGCGACTTCTCGTTCTCGCTTGAACCGTGGGCAGGCAATGAATTCACGACCAATCCGCCTTGTCTGCAATTCAACTACACGGCACTTGCAGTTGGTTCCACGACGGTTACTGTTAAGTATTACTACAATTATGGCCTAATTAACATTCAGGGCGGTCGTACCTGGTATGAAGAGACTGCAACCTTTACCATCAATGTCAACGATGGCGATATCAACAAGCCCAGCAAGCCCACCGTCGATGACGTAAAGCGCTTCCGCAACTATGTCAACACGACCAGCTCATCCTTGGGCGCTGTCTACATGTGGTGTAATACCTATGACCATCAGGCGTGGTTCGATTATATCACCGAGGTTGATGACGCATATACTCTTGGTGATGTCGTTGCCAATGACGGCTCGGTTCTGTCTAAGTACACCTATCCGTGGGTTTGCGTCATGACCCTCGATGCTAACAAGTATCTGGATGCCTATAACTATGAATTTGACGATGAGTGGGGTACACACTATCTGAAGGACGGTCAGGCTGCAACAGAGACTGCAACATGGTACTGGGATGCAGTTCAGAACAAGTGGGTTTTCTGCGGCTCCGAAGCTCCCATTTACATCGACATCACCCACACCGCCCCCACCCCGGAAGTGAAGGAGTTCACCGTCACCTACACCGATGGCGTTGACGGCGCTGCATTCGCTGACCAGACCTACACCGTCAAGGAAGGCGGCGCGACCCCCGCATTCGACGGCACTCCACCCGCGAAGGCTACGTCTTCCTCGGCTGGGAACCCAAAGTTGCCGAAACCGTTACCGGTGATGCGACCTACGTCGCAACGTGGGAACTGGAAACCTACACCATCACCTATGATTTCCGCAAGGTCGTCAAGACCAGCGATGTCAAGAACTTGAACAACCCCACGACCTTCACGATCGAAGACCTGCCCCTCACCCTCAAAGCCCCGACGTTCAAGAACAACGAATGGCCGCAGAAGTTCCTCAACTGGCGCGATGTGGACGGCAATGTTGTCACGGAAATTACCGAGCCCGGCGACATCACGCTCTGTGCCTATTATCAGTATCCTGTCAGATACCGCGTATATGACGAGGACGGCAAAGTGGTCGAAGCCCTGACTGTCATTGACTGGTACAACGAGGATGATTTTGCTTCCTACGAGGTCAGACCCGCAACTGTTGACATGCCCGGTTATGAACTCGACGGCTGGTATCAGACGCTGAAGGATGCAGGCAATGTAAACAAGCGCTTTGGCTCGCTCTACATGGCCAAGAAGTATGAACTGGTCGGCAAGCTGAACTGCTGCATCAACGTCACCGTTGAAGTCAACGGCGAAACGGTCAACGAGCAGAAGTTCACGGGCGCCAAGGGCGGCACGCCGGACTATCGTTCGCTGTATAGTGATATTGTGATATCGGCTGCTGCTGATGGCAGTCTGGTGGAATATGCAACGTACATTGATGGTGAGCGTTCCACTGGTACGCTCCCGGTCTTCGGCACCAACGCGAACGTGAGAATCGTTATCACAACAGCATCGATTGGATAATGCGCTGAACGCGTAGTATCAAACCCCATACAAAAAGCCTCTCCCACCTCGGGAGAGGCTTTTTCTTGTCACTAAGGCTCCCCTCTCAGAGGGGGCTTCGTGGGTGCGCTCCGCCGAGTCGGAGGGGGCTGCAGGCAGTACGAATTCACATTGGACTTCCGCTTTTCGCTGCTGCCTGCCGCTCAACCCACTCAGGCGCTTTACGCTGGTTCCTCTTTTTAGGGGAGCCTTTTGCGCGAAAAGAGGAGCAAAAAACAGTGGACTTTTCCGCCCGGCTGCGGTATGATAAAAGCAATCGAATAACGAAGATGTGTAGCTGTATTTTGCCGCGGTGTTCGGCAGGATATGGTGAAAAAAGAATGGACCTACTCGAAAGAACTGTGCGCGAGAGGGCCGCTCCGAAGCGCGAAAGCGCCGGGTCGAAAGACAGCCATTGCGGGAAACCGTGAGAAGGTAGGAGCAGCACGCGGGCGGATATCCGCCCAGATCGCAAGTCAGGAGAATTGCTCTCTTCGGTTATAGCTGCGAACACCGGATCCGTGTGCGGATCGGGTGTTTTTGTTTTGCACTGGAGGCCTCTATGAGAAAGCTTTGGAATATGCGCTGGTTCCGCGTTTTGTTCGGCGTGGTTTTGACTGCCGCGCTGCTGGCGCCGGTCGTGCTTCCTGCGCTGCAGATGCAGCAGAAGGAGCCGGAAAACCCGATACGAAAGGAGAATATCCAGCCGGTCAGACGGCTGAGTTTTGGCGACGGAGACGGCGGAACGCTTGCCGCCGCGCCGCTTTCGCATGAAGACAGTTCGGGCGGCGGCAAGTCGGAGCAGGAGCAGCAGCCGGAGCAGCCGCCGGAGGAGAACACCGACGAGACGCCCGAGAAATCCCCCGAGCAGCCGCAGCCCACGCCTGAGCCGCAGCCCGGACAGGCAAGCAGTGAACAGCCCGGCGAGGAAACCGGTGGCCAGACGGACGATGCCGGAGACGAGGCGCAGCCCGATGCGCTCGACCTCGGACTGGTGCTCAGCTGGTACCGCTACGGTGGGGAGCGGTATCGCTCGATCTGCCCGGCGGACACGACCGTGCGGCAGGATGTGCGCACCGCGCAGCTTCCGGACGGATATCTCCGCTATGAACTGGACCTGCGCGGACTCGACGCAGTCGATACGCAGATCACCGGCGTGCAGCTTTCGGAGAACAACGGCGCCTATGAACCGGCGGATGTCCGCGGCAGCATTGAAATGCAGGTCGGCCCACAGGGCGAGGACAGCTATTACACGCTCCGCGTGCAGGCTGTCTGCACGCATGTGCTGGAGGATGGAACGCGGCAGGAGCAGGAAACCGAATTCTGCTTCGTGCTGGTCTATTCCGACGAATTGGATTTGGAAGCGCAGCTGCAATGGAATCTGGCCAGCGGCGGCGCGGCCAGTCTGCGCTGCCAGCCCGGCAGACAGGCGGCGCGCACAGTCAAAAGCGATGAAATCAGCGAAAATCTCCTGCGCTACAGCTTCCGTCTGGGTGGCGAAAGCGCCGAGGACGCGAAGATTCTCTCTGCCGAGTACCGCAGTGCAGATGGGCAGAGCGGTACGCTGCAGACAGACGGCGGCGCGCTGACGCTCCAGAGCGATGCGGACGGAAAAAAAACCTATACGATCGCCCTTCTCACCGAAATCAACAGCGGCGGCCGGACACGGCAGCTGACGTTCACGTTCCTGCTGGAATGGCAGGAGGAACAGGATATCCGGCTGAATCTCGTCTGGATGAAAAACAGCACCGAGGCGCAGAGTATCGTCTGCGAGCCCGGCGACCGTGCCTCCGCCGAGATTCGCCGCACCGAGCTGAAGCTCGGCGAATTCAGCTACCAGCTCCAGCCGGATGGCCGGGATGCGGCGCAGATGACCATCACCTCCGCCAGCCTTGCCGCAGAGGGCGGCACGGCGCAGACGCTTGCCGTCCCGGACGGCAGCACCGTCCTACGCATCCCGGACGGCGCTGCGTCGATCAAATATACTCTGACCGTGCAGGCGCGGTATCAGAAAAGCGACGGCAGTCTGAAAAACCTGACATTTACTTATGTGCTCCGCTATTCCGGCGATGTGAGTCTGGAACTGCGCTATACGCTGCTGAACGGGACACAGACCGCGATCCGCTGTGCGAACGGGCAGAACAAAACGGCACAGACGGTCTACAGTGACGAGGTAACGGACGGCGTTCTTGCCTATACGCTGGCGCTGACCGGCGGCGACGCGGCCAGCGGCGTCGAGATCAGCGACGTTTCCTGTTATCAGTCCGGCAGCGGCAGAACGAAAGCACTCGGCGCTGATGCGTCCGGCCAGATCGAACTGCTGGTCAACGAAGACGGCAGCGAGGGTGAAAATACCTTCACCGTAACGGCCAAATCCGCAGCCGGAGAACAGTACACCTTCAGAATCAATGTTCCCTACAAGCTGCGCGGCGACGGGAAGGTTATCATCGAGACGAATCTGACCGACGGGCAGAAGGTGATGAACGGGACGGAAATCATGCTGACCGTGAGCGCGTGGAGCGAAAAGGAGGACGGCACGCGCATCGCGCAGATGACTGCCTCCGATACCGTTGTGACGCTGGACGGCGTGGTGCAGCGCAGCGGCGGCGCGTCAGGCGATCGGCTGCAATACAAGCTTGTACCGGAGAATCCGGCGGCGGGCGACGAAAACGAGCATACGCTGGTCATCAGCTGTGAAGATGCCTACGGCAACAGCGACACGATTACGCTGACCCTTCTGGGTGAACGCACCCGCAAGGGCGAGCCCATTGGTCATGCGACGATCTACATCGACATGACGGTGCTGGGCCTCGGCGTGACATCTCCGCTCAGCTACGAGGTGCTTTCCGGCGAACCCGCGTCCTACAGCGTAGCAAAGGCCGTCTGGGGCTACGACGCGGGCGACCCGTTTGGAACGTCAGCTAACACGTTCGGCTGGCCGAGTTCTGAGGCCGCATATAACGGCAGTCTCGACAGTCAATTCTATCTCAAACGCCTCGGCAACGGCAGCAGCATGGGCACCAGCGCCAACGCGCTACACGGCAGCTGGTCCGACTACGGCTCGGACCGTGAATCCGTCCTTGCCGCCATCGACGGCATTTTCGGCGAAAATTCACCCTATGCCGCGCTCTGGCGCAGCATCTATCTGGCAGGCATCAGCCTGAACGGCTGCCACGATACCTCCGTTGGAGAGTTTGACTTCGCATACGGCTCCGGCTGGCTGTATTCAATCGGCGGCGGAACCTATTATCCGACTACGAGTCTTGCTGATTACGAATTGCAGGACGGCGACGTGCTGGTGCTGCGCTATACGCTGGCCTATGGCCGCGACGTCGGCAGCGGCGACATTGGAAACGCGTTCTGCGTGTCCATGCTCAACGGCTCGCTGAACGTTTCACACCAGTGGTCGCAGGACGGCACAGAACCGGCCGTCTGCGCAAGCTGCGGCAAGATCCGCGCATGTGAGCATCCGCAGACGGAATACCGCGAGACAGAAGACGGCACGATGTGCTATGAATTCTGCCTCAAGTGCCAGAAAGCCATCACAGATCCGGAACTGCACGACTGGCAGATCACACCGATCGAACAGAACGACGAGCAGCACAGCAAGACCTGCCGCCGCTGCGAAAAGCAAATCGAAGAGGAACACCGTTTTGAATTCATAGAAGACACTGCCACCTGTAAACAGGAGGGCGAGACAGTCTCCCGCTGTATGGACTGCGGCTATGAAAAGCGTGAACCGTCCGAGAAACTCAGCCATAGACCTGCGATCCATGTCAGCGAACAGGAACACTGGGAAGAATGCGAGGTCTGCGGCGAGGAGATCGAGGGCTCACGCGCCGAACACCGCTACGAATGGGACGACGGTCTGCAGGACTGGGCCTGCACCTGCGGTTATACCCACAAGGAGGTCTGCAAGGGCACGCTGGAAGCTATCTTGGACCTTTGCACCTGCAGTCATGAGACGACACGGTGCAGCGGCTGCGGCAAGACGTTTGAGCGCGACGCGCCCGGCGCGTTTGACTACCCGCACAGCTATGAGATCGTCGTGGATGAATGCACCTGCAGCCTTGAGGTAAAGCAGTGCGTGTACTGCGGCGACAAAACGGAGCAGCCGGGTACCTATGAGAACTATCCACACAGCTATGTAGACGGCTTCTGCCGCTTCTGCGGCGCGCCGGAGCCCGTTACCCCCGGCCCAGACCCGGATCCAGATCCAAATCCCGAACCCGGCCCGGAACCCGATCCGGGCACGGAGGAAGGCCCAGAGGAATAAACAGGAGGAACACAG
>OLNQ01002442.1_pt1 | contig 16117 bp, 11 predicted proteins | sample 1672821 | NCBI WGS metagenome assembly OLNQ01 (sample SAMEA3136727, study PRJEB25190) | human gut metagenome | biome: human gut; feature: human-associated habitat; material: faeces | place: Austria | collected 2013 | reverse complement strand
CCGTTGCTGCGGCCGAACAGGTAGAGGTTGATGTCGCGGATCGCCTCCTCGTCCGTCGCGCGGGTCGCAAGGCGAAGCATATCTTCGGTCGTAATACGCAGTTCGGCCGTGACCGGACGTTCCGAGGCTGCGCTATCGACCGGCATAGTCACTTCCCGGCTGCACGAGCACAGCAGCAGATAAAAAAGCGGAAGAGAGATTGTTCTGAACATAGGAATCGGTTTTTTTAGAACAGTCTGCCGCCCTTGCGGGCGACAGACTGTCGGGAAAAGGTTTCTCAGGCTCCCAGATCGATCTGCTGCGTTACCGGAGACTCCCAGTCGGCGACCGTGATCGTAAGGCCCACCTCCGAGCCTGCCAGACCCGTGATCGCAGCTTCGATGCGGTAGTAGCCGTTACGCACGATCGCTCCGCCTGCCTTGCCCGTGACAGGTACCGTATAGACGATTTCCGTACGGTCGGAGGTCGTCGAGGTGCTGCCGTCGGCGTCGTAGCTCGCCGTGATCTCCAACTGTACACGGTTGCCCTCGGCAAGAGCGCCGTTTTCGAAGACGTAGAACAGGTTGTCGTATCTGCCCGCTGCGGCGGTGGCGGTCTGCGTATGGGTATAGCTCATCGCGCCGGGCGAAGGAGTTGCGGGCGCGATGACAGGCGACTGGCTCGCCGCTTTCGAGAGCTTGACGCCCGTGACGGTGATCGTTCCCGAATATTTCTCCGCGAAGGCCGCATCGATCGTGGTCTGCACGGAGAGCTTGGCCACCGTACGGCGGAGCGCCATCGCAACGTCGGTCGTCGAACCCTCGGCGATGGATTTGCTCGCAGAGGCCGACATCACGAAGCCGCCCGCACGCTTGGCCTTGGTCGAGACCTCCGCGAAGGTGCCGTTATAGTCCGCAGCGGAGGCTTCGACCTTCGAGAGCAAGGCCGATTTGGTCGTAACACCCGTGAGCGAAAGGTTCGCAACGGCGTAGAAGTCGCACGTCGTACCCGCCGCCGAATGCGGCAGCGCGAAGGTCGCCGACTTGTCGACGAGTTCCTCGGAGGTGAACGAACGCTGCGCAACGAGGTTGCCTTGGGAGTTGAAAACGTAAACCGTCAGCGACGTGAGGCTCTTCTCCCACGTTTCGGCGGCGGCAGTCGAGTTCAGGGATGCACGCGAGGCCGGGGCATCGGTAAATGTGAGGCACACGGCAGCGCCGTCCAGCGGCTCACCGTTCGTACCGTAAGTCACAGTCTCCTCCTTCGAGCAGGAGACCAGCGCAAGGGCGGCCAAAGCCGCGACAAATGTTTTTTTCATAATGGAATAAAGGATTAAAGGGTCGTTATTTATTTCGGTTCGTTTTTTTCGGCTCGCCGTTCCGCATCTTCCGCGTGCGTACACGGTGGCGGAGCTTGGCTTCATAGCCCGGAGGGCCGTTGTCGTCGATCCACTGCCGGATGCCGAGGCGCAGCTCGGCTTTCAGCTGCCGGAACTCGGGACGCGAGGCGAAGTCGTCGCCCAAAGCATAGCCGGCGAAGATCGGCTCGCAGGGCGTCAGCAAAGCCCGGGCGACGGTGCGGCGCTGATCTTCCGGAATGTCGGGGAAATCGTTCGCGAGGATCAGGTCGATCGTATCGAACTTCGAGAACAGCAGACCTCGGAAAAGACTCCGGTCAGCAAGGCGAAGCGCACACTCGGCACTGCCGCCCGCGTCACAAGTACGACGGTAGAGGTCGGCGGCCACGGCGCTGCGACGATCCAGAAGTTGTGCGCGGTACTGGAGCTGGGGATGGCGTTCGCGAAGGTAATAATCCAGTCTTGTCCGGAACCACGGCTCGGAATATATCTCCATAGCGGTATGCTATCGTTTCCGACCCCGCCCCTGCTGCGACTCATCGGCCCCCTGCGAGGCCTGATGGGATGCTTCGGCCGACTCGCTGCGCTCCTGACGAGACAGAAAGCGGCTGTAAGTACGGTTGTCGCGCGGGTTCACATACAGAACCTTGTTCTTCATCGGCTCCCCGAACGAATCCTTGACATGATCCGCCGAGACCTGGCCGCCGGCAAGCAGCGTTTTCACATCGGCATCCGAGAGCTGGTCACGAAGGTACTTAGGGACGTACGGCTTGTCGTAAACCGGATCGCTGATCGTATAGCGGCCCCGATAGACGTCGTAGTTCAGGATGCCCTTGTAGGTGTTCTCCGTATCGCCGTAGGCCGTGCATCCTTCCAGCGGGATCGAGCCGCCGCTGCGAAGGATTTTTTGTCCTGCATCGTCGATGCGACGCCCCTCGGCGAACTCCGGGATCTTGACATCGCGGTGCGGAACGGCCACAAGGCGGTTCGTCGAAGGGTTGAAGGCCACGTGGCAGCGCTCAGCTTCCCCCGTGATGCTGTTATGGACCGTGACAAGGTGTTGCAGCGTCTTGCCGCGGGCCAGAAGTGCCTTGTCGTCGGGCGTGATCTCCGAGGCATACTCCTCGCGTTCGTATTCGGGCTGCACAAGCGGCGTATCGAGGCGGAACTTCAACTCATCGTTATGATCCCGGTAGAAACTCAGGTTGAAAAGACCCGTCGTCGTGCCGTGGTCCGAAAGCTGGACCGTCGCAGGAAACAGCTCTCTGGTCGGGAGCCCCAGCATCAGGCTCCGCTGCGTGCGCTGCGGCAGCGCATCGAAGTCGATGCCCAATTCTTGCAACTCCGCGCGTGGAATCTCAACCTTGTCGTATTTCACCTGTTCCAGTTCGGCCGTGTTCACGACGTACTTGTTATACGTTTCCCAGCCCTCCTCGCTCTTCGGATTGCTGACGAGCTTGCCCAGCGATGTAACGATCTTGCCGACGGAAAGGACGGGCACTTTCAAAAACTGGAACTGGATCGGATTGTCCTTCTGGGATTTGAAACCTCGGATGAAAGCCGCTACGGCATTGCTGCTCCGGAACGGATAGAACGCCGGACGGTTCTTCGCAAGAGGCTGCACGGTATGCACCTCTCGGCGATCCCCTTTGGTCACCAGCTTGGAAACGGCCTCTACCTGGCCGCTGTCCGGATTGCGCACGAGAAGCGTTTCCCGGTAGTCGTTTTCCTGTTCCTGACCCTCGGTCGGATTTACATTTTCTTCTGTTGCCATAATACTGTCTTTTAGTTAATAATGTGTGATTTGTACTTCGACAGCGGCAAATATAGAGGCCCGGAAGACGATCCCGACGGATGGCACGTCAGGGCCGTTCTGGGCATGAAGAAAGACGAAAATCGCCCGTAAAACGGACCGTTTGACCGCTCAGGACGAAATTCTAAACAGGGTTGAAGTTCATCGCCTCACCATACCGTAGTAATATGTGAGGCAAAACAAAAATAAACGAGTATGAATTTAGAATATCTTTATCTTATAGACGGGAAGAAGCATCTCTGTCAACCTTGGGCATCCCAACGGCCGGAGATGGTCAATTTAATCCACCGGAATGTTTGCATAATCAACGAAAAAGGAGATGGTGAACTACGAGTTTGCAGCGCGAACATATTACCTTCGCCGGATTTCGAAAAGCGGATCGGATGCGCCTCTGATCCTGCATTATGGGATAGCCTTATCAGTAATTATAACAAATTATAACAGATTACATCCCGATGAACCGTTTATAAGGTGGATATAATTCGTTTTTTAAGATAAATGGGAGGGGCGAAAAACCCCTCCCATTGTGTGTGATTCAGATAACACGTAATAATCTTTCTACATCAATTTTTACTATTTATGTAGTCGATAACTCGCGATAAAAATATCTGAAATTGCGCGTTGGACATTCCTGTCAGATCCAAATCAAGTCAACCACCCAGATTCGAACAGTCATCTGGTGAACATAGATCGCAGATTGAATAATATGTTCCGAAGGTTTCGTATTGTCCCATTCATTTGCTGCTGGATCATGTTCTTCCAGTGTTGCCTTTTGCAAAAGATGCAACCGGATTATTTGGATATATCAGAAATATGTAATTTAGGAATTTCGATTCGTGCTTTGTCATGAAGAGATTCTGTTTCCGGTTTTTCGCGGGTCAATTCAATGAAGGTAAACAACCCGATGGTCGATACAAGTGTTATTAAAACATAAATCCACATCCGCATACGCCCTCGCGATCGTTCCTGTTGTGTAAGAGCATTATGGCGAGCCATAATCTGATCGAATTTTCGAGAATATAGTAATACATTCACACCCATTAAACACATTCCCACTCCAACTTCCACCCACTTGGAGTAAGTTAAAGTTATATCGAATATCAAGAGGAACGAATGCCATATCACAACAAGATTGAGCCATTGTAAGAAACCAAAGCAATATGCAGCATCCCAATTAGGAATGTGATTTTCAACATAGAACTTAGTTTTGACGATATAAATGAATATCCAAATATAAAGTTGTTCTCCTAAAGAAAGTTTTGAATTTTGATAAGATTCCATCTTCTAATGAATTGGATAAGTTTTGATTATTCGAGTATTATCAGGAGCTATTATTGCAGGGCTTCCACTCCCAACGATTGCAGGTGGCACCGGAGCAAATATCATTAGAGCAAGACCTGTGGCAAGAGCCGTTTGCGGTGATTTCATTCCTACTCTCCATATGATTGTATTTATTGCTATATTTCCTGCGGTTTCACCTGCGGTTTGTCCGCCAGTTGCAAATCCTGCAATATCAGTAAATACTGAAGCATAAAAGATTCCGGTTCCTATATTTGTTGCAATTTTCCCTGTTGAAGTATACACTCTGTTTGTATTACGGACAATAGTCCCACCCTCGTTGATGATAATATATTCCGAGCCGAATGTCAACGGTTTATCGTATAATGAAGCGGCGGTAGAAAGGGTTCCTCCAGTACCCGATACGAATTTAAGACTTTCAATGACTTTATTTATTTTTTTGTTCTTGCGCTTTTGAGACTTTTGTGTCTTCTGTTGTTGTTCCTTACTCTGAATACTAATCCCTGTGACATAAGGAATTTCCGCACCACTTAAACTGTAATAGGTATCTCCTGTATCATACGTTACACCTAAATATGTGTAACCACCTTCTTGCATCTCTCGCTCGGACATAACTCCGTTTACATATTTGTAACTTGTTCGGGTTCTAATTTCTCCGTTGCCATCTTCATATTCCTCTTGATAAGAATACCATTCCGCTCCATTATGATCGATTCGATTAACCGGATTTCCCGCGCAGTAGTTGTATTGTCCGATGGAATAGTACTTTTCCAGTAGCGGATCCTGCTGGATAAATACCACCCCGTCTGGATCGTAGAACCGAGCGCCGAAGTCGAGATAGTGTGCCGAGGAGGAGTATGTCTGCTGAAATTCCTTTCCCGAAAACGTGTATCGGTTGTCCGAAGCCGGCATGTCGGGTTGCTCCCACGTTTTGCCGAAGGGATAGTAGTCCTTACGATCCAAATCGATCCGTTCCGTCGGCGTCACTTTCGCCACTACGCGCGTACTGCCCAGATGATCGGTCAGGAAGTAATGTACCTCCGAACCGCTGTCTGTTCCGACGATCCGTCCTCCGCCGAACGATGTGCTCTCGAACGAATCGATAGCATCATATCGCCAATGATATACCAAAGAACCTACATACCGATAACCGTAATTTTCGTAATCGCCAACGGTCTTTTTCATCCCGTCTGCAAGATACGAATAACGATGCGATATTTCGCCCGAACCCCAGTGGTCCTGCAAATCCTCCGGTAAGTTAAGCAAATTATATGAAATTCCACAGCCCGTCAGAGCATCTTCCGTCATATTTCCGTTGGCATCGTAAGTATATACTCCGCTTCCGTTCATCGTTTTTTTGCGTTGGTTACCGACGTATTCAAAGCGGTAGGACTGCGACACGGCGCCGGATGATCCCGTTCTGGTCAGCGTAAGGATATTGCTGTTCCTATCATAGGTAATTCCTTTTTCAGTACTCCAGTCCGTATGCAGGGGAGAAGTCGAAGAAAAAGGTTCGGCAGCTGTCAAGCGCGACAAGCCGTCGTAGGTGAAGACTAGCGGTTTTATCATTCATTGAAAATAAAAGTACAAAAAGGATCATACTTTTGTTTTGTATGATCCTTTTCATTCAACATAGAACAATAGTCCGATTCAATTATTCTATTCCGGTTGTAGTATTTATTATTTTAAAATTTGGTGGAGGGACTGGATCACCGCTCTTGTAGGAATGTCCAATTCCTCGGATTTCTACAACAATCGGTCCGATTCGGTGCAAAACCTCATATGTCTCATTTCGACTAAGGCACACAAACAAGGTATCAATTCCTTGCTTTTTATAAAACGCATACGGATCAGGAAGGACAATGGAATCTCTTAATACTTGATCTTTCATTGTGCCAGAAAATGTAATATAGCTATGATTGCCCAAAAGGCCTCCTACTCGTGTATCGATATGGATATTGACTCCCTTCTCTGGGAAACTAACAGTTTTCGAATAGGTAATTGGTCTCCAAGCAATCTCTATTTGGCGCAACGTAACGAGCAATGCGACCAGATAAACCAATCCGAGACCTAAAAGCAACCCTCCGCAAATTAATAATACGCGATGCCATTTAATTTTTCTTTGCATAATCCCAACCCATCTTAACTGATAATAAATCTCACCCCAATACGGTTCTTTGAACAACGTCTTATCAACCCCGGCATAAGTTCCCCAAAGAACTATATCTACCATCATCGCATATGTCAATGGTTGATGCTTAACATTCGATTGAATATGTAATGCTCCTGCTAACTGTTGAAATGTTTTAAATGATATAGGATGTATTCCTAACACGGTTCCTTTTGCAGCATTATAACCGGCAAGAAAATTTCCTGCCGACCTTGCAGAAACATACTTTCCATTTAAAAGTCTTCCTATATTGCCATATGTCGATTTAATATCAAAAATTCCACCCGACATAGATGCCTTAGCAATTTGGGGTAGATTCATATCCTGCGCAATATCTATCAATTCTGTAAAATCGAAAGATTGTCCAAGTTCTATTTTTCCTGAGACCTCTCCAGTCTCAGGATTAACAAATTCATCCCAAAAATAAGTCTCACCAACATATTTTCCTCCTCCTGAGGTATTATCTGAACTATAATAAAGGAGTAATTCGATGATTGTCCCCGTCGTATCTTTATCATGATAATAAATACCTAAATCTCCGTCGTCATAAACTGCAACAACTTCATTATCTTTGTTTAGATGCGTAGATGAAATATTATACGCATTCATTCCAAATGGATCAATTTGACAAATCGGATTATTCCCGCAGAAAACATACGGACTATGGTATTGTTGCAAGGGATCCTGCGCAAGCCATCGTCCATTTAGTTTGTTGTAGCAACGTGCGCCGTAGTCCGCGAGACAGTCTCCGATGAATACTTGATCCTCCTTACCGTTGAAGCGGTCTCGGTTGTCCGACACAGGTAGCGAAGCGGTGTCCCAACGCTTACCGAAAGGATAGTAGTCGTTGCGTTCGAGCACGTTGTTTTGGTCTGTCGCCACGATGCGTACGCTTCCCAGATGATCGGTCAGGAAATAACGAACCTCGGTTTCATCGTCGACCGTCCCCACGATTCGTCCGCCGCCGAACGGCGTACTCTCGAATACACGGTCGCCTCCGGCATCCGCACGGTATGTAAAAGAACCTCGATACGCAAAACCGCAGTCGTCGGCATTCACCGCAGAGAGTTTCGTACCATCTGCAAGATATGAATAATTTGCGACAATCGTATCGTTCCGCACCGCTTTTTCTAACAGATTCAGACTGTTGTATGCAAAATTCGTTTGCAGTTCCATGCCGTATGTCAGATTGCCGTTGCGGTCATAGGAGAGGAAATGTTCGAAGGTAAGTCGGTTGTTTTCTCGCTCTTTTTTTATTTATGGCTGCAATACTGAGGTGTGGAAGCGGTTAAAGAGAATAATCTCAAAGACAGCGGCGGGACAATTGTTCCGCCGCTGTCTTTGAGATTTTTGTTTAGTCTCCATCAAATATTAGATATTGATGGTCTTCTTTTAAGACATCATCACACATGTGTCTAATTATCAATAAAACATCATACTCTTTACCACTTGCACGTTGTAACAAATGGTCTATATCAATTATTAAATCCTTGACCATAAGATGGTTTAATGTTGTATCATCGTAAATATCGATATATTTAATCATTTTTATTGAATCATCCTTAAAATATTTGAAGATTATAGATTCAAATATTTGATCTTGATCTGCATAAACAGAACCTATTAGGTTCTGCTCAAAATCTTTAATATAGATTCCTAACATAAACTTAGTATTTTGGTAATCCCGGAAAAATAGATATTAGTTTTCCTGTTTGAGAATTAGTAATGACTGTATATACTGTTGTTGATGAATTGGTCGTTATATCGAATCCTATGGTTTTCCCAGCATTGACGATTCGTATGTAATTTCCTGTTGATGCTTGCACATAACCGGAAACGTGAGTTGCGGCTCTTACTAATTGTTCTAATTCCTTTTCTGTCTTTATATAAAATCTACTTTTATTGACATAATTACCGGTTTGTAATACGTGTTTTTCAAAATTCCAACGTAAATTTTTTGCCGGTATTATAATTGGTCTGCCAAGTAATTTTGTTGAGTTTGCGGCAATTCGATTGCCTTGCATTCCGACTCTCAGGCTATTGCTTTGACCGGCCGTGAAAAAAAATAAACCTGCTTCAAATGTAGATAATAAATAACGAGCCGCAGCATGAACATATTCTCCATTTATCCGATAGGTGTCTGCTTCCATCCACATTGCGTAACCCGGTATGAGTAGATCATACGCCGCTCCCCAATAATCGAAATTACTATTGCTTCCACCATCTTCGGAAGGATAAACGATAACCGGAGGAATCATCACACTCGTCGAATCACGGGCCTCCATTCCATCGAGATCGATCAACCGGATCGGATTATTCCCGCAGAAAACATACGGACTATGGTATTGCTGCAAGGGATCTTGCGAGAGCCACCGTCCTCTTTCTCGGTCGTACATTCGAGCGCCGTAGTCCGAGAACGGCAGGCCGGCGAACGATTGATCCTCCTTTCCATTGAAGCGGTCTCGGTTATCCGAAACAGGCCGCGACGCGGTATCCCACCGGTTGCCGAACGGTTGGTAGTCGTTGCGTTCGAGCACGTTGTCCTTATCGGTTGCCACGACACGCACGCTTCCTAAATGATCCGTCAGGGAATAACGCACCTCGGTGTCGTTGCCGCTTGTTGCTACGATCCGCCCGCCGCTGAACGCTGCACTTTCCAATCCAATTGTATTGGCATGCTTCTCATATACCAAAGAACCCAAATAGTACAAGCCGTTCTCTTCGGTGTCCGTCACCGAAAGTTTCGTACCGTCTGCAAGATAACAATAATTTATGGCATTCGCATCGTTGTCCGAGGCATATTCGAGCAAATTCAGACAATTATATGACATATCCAGTCCTCGCTCCCAGTCTTTTGTAACGTTACCGTTCGCATCGTATTGATGCAGTTGAACGGTTAGGGGAAAAACGATCCCTTTCTTGGGGACAATAATCTCTCCGATACCTACGTCCTCCCGTTCGAAGACTGTTCCCGGACAATACGAAACAAGTCGATTCCCCGAATAATTATAGCTGCTGTTCGATACACAGGCGCCATTCTCATAACGAATAAAAGTTTGAAGGTTTCCGTTACGGTCATAGGAAAGACAGCGTTCCACATTCTGCCGTGTCTTCTCGTTGTTTACATACTGGTCGGTGTTCGTCAGCCGCGACAGGTCGTCGTAGGTGAATTCATACCGGTTCTGCGGGCCGTCGCCGGACGGGTCTCCCTTGTGCTGCCACTGCCACGAGGTGATATTTCCCGTATAGGAGTGTCCGAGCGACATGGAGAACAACTCGCTGCTTTTCTTGGTCAGCCAGCTTCGGATGTCGTATTCCGACTGTTCAGCGATCGCCGACGTCCCCTCGCCCAGACGCCGCGCAGCAAGCCTTCCCAGCTCGTCGTACTCGTAGTAGACAACAGCCTCCTCGCCGCCGTTTACCTGTGTCGTCTCGTTTAATAACCGCCCGCGATCGTCGTAGGTGAAGGTGCGGTCGATGTCGTCGGTCTTGCCCGCGCGGGTGTAGCTTTCGCGCTGTGCGATGAGGTTTCCCACGAAATCGTAGCGCTGCGAGGTGCGGAGGATGCCGTCCTCGGTGTCGCGCTCGACGGTCTGGATCACGCGTCCCTTGTAGTCGTAGTAGCAGGCGCGCTGGTGATAGCCCGTGATCGTATCGTTGGCCAGCACGGCGAGTTTCTCGTAGGTCAGCGAACCCGTGGCATTGTCGTAGCGCAGCGATTCACCGTCCGTGGCCGTCAGACCTTCGATCGGCTGAAAATCGATCCCCGCTGCCTGCACCTCCGGCGGATAGGAGTCGTAGGTACAACTGCGAAGAAGCGGTACGGTCGGATCGTTCGTGAAAGTCATGTATAAAAACAGCGGATTGTTCTCGAACGCCCAAATCGGACCATCCGTCGAATCGGGTTTCGTTCCCAACAGTTGCTTTTCGATGCGACCGAAAGTGTCGTAAAGGTAGACGATCCATTGCTTCCTTGCACGTAGATTGCCGTCCTGCGACATCACAAGACGATCGTTCTTATCATAAAACATCCTCTCCGCCGCGCGTCCGGGCATCCGTTTCTCGACCATGAGGCCGCGATCGTTGTAGGTGTAGACGTAGCAATACTTTTCGGCGAAATCGTCGTCGACGGGGAATGTCTGCGAATCGCTGAGCAGGTAACTGCCTTCGGGCGTGACGACCCACCGCAGCCGGCCGTAGTCGTCGTAGACGGAGTAGGTGTCGATCGGTTCGTCGTCATCGAACGTGCGGCTCAGCAGCGTCCGCCCCAGTCCGTCGGTGAAGCTCTGCACGACATGGCCGTCGGGATCGGTCGTCACGGTGCATGAGAGCGTTCCGGCGTCGTGGCACCCCTCGCAGACCAGTTCGCCGTCGACGCCCACTGCGAGCCATCGCACCTCGTCGGTGTCGTTTGTCCGGTAATCGAACTCGGTGTAGAGGACTTCGTAGTCTTTCATGTAACCGGGCAACGCCTGCTTGCGTACGCGCCCGAGCGGCGACGCCTCGTAGATCTTCTCCGTGAAGGAGCGCTGCGCATCGGCCTGTCCATACAATGTGCCGTAAAATGCCTGCTGGTTCGTCAGGGCCGACGCCTGTTTCCGTCCGCCACTCGACCGAGCCGCATAAGAGAGGTAACTTTTGGCGTCTTCACGCAGCAGCGCGTCATAACCGATCGGCGTTACCAGATCCCGACCGTCAGGCGATGCCGCGATCTGAATCGACTGTTCGGGCAATCCCAGCCCATTGTAATAGGCGACATCGGACGCCGCCGGCTTGTCGCCGTTGAAGGTTCTGGTCAGAATCCAGTTCTCGTCTTTGTCGAGAGCCAGTATGCCGTCGTCATACCGGGCGCCGTCGAGTTCCTTTTCGTCGCGGAGCCCGTTCTCTTCGTAGGCCGCCGTGACGTGGTAATACCCGGTGGCTTTCGGAGCGTACAGCGTGATGGTCTCTCCGTTGCCGAGCACGGTCTCCTGTTCGATTCCGTCGCGATAGAGCGTATAGACCACGTCGGGTTGAGAGTTGCCGATATTTGCCACGACAACGGAGGCTGTTTTATCGTAGTGATAGACGACAGGAAGTGTTCGTACTGAGCCACCTCCGGACTGATGTACTTCCATAGCCATATTGTCTTCGAAACGCAAATTCGTATAACTGCGTATCGTCGCATTCGAGAGGTTGGGCGGACAATAGATCTCCAAATAGAGTTTCCCTAAATTTTCGTCGTAACCATAAGAGATACGCATATGTGGATTCCATTGGCTTGAATCTCCCGAATTGTAAATTGCGAACGGCGCATCGAAGAAGGAAATGTCCGCAAGATCGTCGACTGGATACATCGTACCGTCCTTCCAATATCGGGTCAGTGTGTATCGATATACGCCGCCGTCGGGATCGGCTGCGAGAACCTCTTCGCCGGCATTGTAGACATACTCGAATGCCTCGTAGTACTTGATTGAAAAGTCCGAATCCGGGAAGTCGAACCGGTACGTGCCCGGAGTAGAGATGCGATAGGTATAGTCGCCGCCCGTACCGAGGAAGAAGTCAGTCTCCTCCTCGGAATCGTCCTCGTAGGTCCGCCATAGGAAATAGCTCTTGTCGATCTCCGTGTCGTGCAGATGAATTTCTGCGGACTGCCCCGGACAGATGTAGAAACAGCGGTCGGCCGGCCAGTCGACGGACGGATACGAATACTGGGGTTTTTGCTTGATATAGACGTGACTGGCATAAGTGCCGAAAGCCACCGTGCGTTCGCCGCTCGTGGTGTTGGGATCGAGTTGGAGTTCGATCAGATAGCTGCCCGTTTCGGCGTTGTCGATATACAGGACGCGAACCCAGCGGATTCCATTATCCAGAAGTTGGCGGTTCATCTCCTCGACGGCGTTGCCCGGCGAGAACTCGTCGCCGTCTTCGGCAACGATCGTATAGGACGTATCGTCCCAGGACAGCGAGACCTGCTCCGAGGGCGGTGTTCCGAGATTCGGATGCCAGATCAACTGGGCGAAGGATACGTGCATGCCCGCTACTGCGAGAGCAAGCAACAGATATAGCTTTTTCATGAGTGATTCAGATTTACCGGTTTTCCGTAGCAAAATGATAATCATAAGATTGGACTTGTTCGCCCTTACCGTCTTTGACCGAGATCAGGCGGCCGAACGCATCGTACTCGTAGGTGGTTTCACGTCCCGAAGGATCGGTCATCGAGGCCATCCCCACCAGCGGGATGTATGTCGCCGTGGTGACGTGCCACTCCTTGCGGCTGGTTCGCAGGCCGTCGAGCGCCGCAAGATCGCCCTCCGACAGCACGACCGAGGTACGGATATGCTCGACGGTCGCCGCACCCAAGGCGGTCGTCACCTCGTCGTATGCGGCGTTGCGGATTTCGGCCACGAGGTACTGACCCTTGTAGCCCCACAGATAACAGATCGGAGGCTGTCCCACGGCCTGCACCTCGCAGATGTTGCCGTCGGCGTCGTAGCGCAGCGACGCCCGTCCGATGTAATGCGTGTCGGGCGTATAGGCGCCTTTCCCGCCCGTAGAGCTGCGGTTCGAGAAGCGGAACGATGCGGGCGAGAGGTCGAGCGAAGCCAGCGTCGAGAGGCTGTCGGGACGCCCGTAGAGATCGTAGCGGAACGTATCGCCGTGCGTGACGGTCTCGTCGGTGTAGACGACCCGTTCGAGCGGCAGCGAGAGGAGGTTGCGATCGAGCATCGTCCGTACGCTCGACGGCAGGTAGTCTTCGGCGTAGAGCGTCCGCTCGGTGACGGTTCGTCCGTCGGCGTAGGTCGTCTCCTTGCGGCTGGCGGTATAGGGATTCGTGTCGTAATAATAGTTCGTCCGTCGGCGCAGGATGCGTCCGTCGTCTTCGCGCTGCTCGATAATCTCCTCCGAAAGCTGCATACAACCCACGTCGATGGCATTGTAGGAGTAACTATATGTATTTTTATTGTCGTCGTAGGGTGAAGTTGTCAACCGAGGTTGTTCCCGTAAGGAGCCATTCGCTTCGATCTGTACATGCCGGGTAGTTGGCCAGACACGTCCTCTGAAAATTTTCTTAGCCGAGAGATACGGCATATAGGTATAATCTCTGCGGACGAGCCATTCGAAACGACCGTCGACATACTTGTATTGGATGACGGAATCGAGACTTCCTTGATGCCAAGATTCCATTTCCATGGGATAGGGACTTCCGGGGAGTGCTATTGCGGGGCGATTCAGCGAGCCCTCGAGCGGCGGATCGAGCGTATATTTGTAGACGGTTTTTCCGGACAGAACTCCACCTTCGCTTTGGTATTCGGCCACCTCGTCGTACTGGACATGGCTCCCGTCGTCGTAGTTGGTGCGATACGTCGTATGAGGATAATATGTCCTGCAACGTAACCGCAGGGTGTTCGTTGTCGCTCCATTGTACGTCTCATAATAGACGATCGTCTGTAAGGTATGGCAATTACCCTGTTCCTCGCTCGTGTCGGGTTCATGACGAATGATGCCGTTGCCGCTTTCATTGGCTCCGTATTCGTAGTGTGTCTGTTTGAGCAACATACTGTCACGATCGAACGCACGGATGTCCCGAATACGGTAACTCGAGATATAACGGTTTATGCCTGAGCGATCGCAGAACTGGTTGTGGTCGCAGTGGAACTCCGTATAGCCGCCTGTGGGATAGGTAATCGTAAGCAGTTTTTTGGGGGCTGCCGTATAGAGATAAATCTCGGATGTATAGTACGACGGAATATATTTCTCATATTCCGAAAGAGGCGTATCGATCAATCTGTTATCGTGACGGTCTCGGGGTGAGCTGCCTTTCTCGATCGTCGTATAATGGCGTGCAATAGCAGGAATTCCGCGGTCGTAGCTGCCCATACGCGCATGTCCCCAGAAATCCGAGAAAGAATCTCCGTAGTGCATCGCTCCATACTCGAATCGATAACGTTGAGCGTCGATCGTCAGTGCGTTCAGGTAACGGCCGTACATCATGGCCAAATTTTCGTCGAGGTAATACCCCGTATCGATGGATTGTGTCAGCAGGATCGTCTTGCGCAGCACGCCTTGCAGATCGTAAACCTCGATACGTGTCAGAATGGGCCTGCGAATCGCTGTGCGATTGGAGTTGTATTGTTCGTAGACGAATTGCAGGGAACCGCCGCGGAATTCGATTCTGTCGATGTAATGGGTGTGTATCGTATTGAGGACTTTGCGGGCAAATTGTGCGCTTTCATCCTGTTCGGGCGCAGTTTCCATCTCCCAACCGTCGGCAATTTCATTGTCTCCTCTCAGAAAATAATCGCACGAAGTATTCATTCCGTAATGCAGCTCCTGCCGGGGCGTTCGAGCCAGCGATTCAAACATTGAAGAGCCGGAACCTGAAATCTCGGCATCGTCGTACAAATCGTGCGATCCCTCCAATTGTCGAACCAGATTGGATTCATAAGGTAGGTACGAGAAGGTGATCGCATCGCTGCCGTCGGCACTCTCAATACGAGTGCATTTCCATGCAGTCGGTGCCGGAGCCTCCATCGCGTTGAAATCTCGCACCCAATCGACGTACTGCGATGAGAAACTGTATTTTGTTCCGTCACTACCCACGATACTAAAATCTGTATTCCCGTTGCGGTTCGCATAATCGATCCTATCGCCGTTCATCGGTACGGTCGTCGGCCCCAGCTCTTTCTCGATGTAGAATGCACCGCTGCTACCGAGAAGCTTATAGTAAAACTTGTCGGGCTCTTCGTCTATATTCTTAATCCACATCGAAAAGAGATGTTGATCCGAAGGAATGATTTCGGGAGTATTCTTGTCGATATTGGTGTAGGATGTGCCCGTAGACAGATAACCCGAGGCGTGAAAATCATCACGGCCGTTGATGATGCGCGAGACCTGCATATCGCAGCTCAGCGACCATCCTGCGCCGGCCGCACCGGCGAGCTGGTTCACGCGCGTGAAGTCGTCGAGGTGGAAACTCAGGTTCACGGGCAGCTCCAGCGATCCCGATCTGACGGTGTAGAGCGGGATCGAGATTTCGGGAATTCCCGTGCGGTGCGAAACGGGATAGTCGATGTACTTCATCATCGACACCGCCGACGGCGGATAGAAATGGACGTCCGTCAGATCGGACGTCTCCTGCGCCTGTACGGACGTCGCTCCGAGAAACAGGAACGACACGGCGCAACATACAAAGGCCGGATGCTTCATAGCCGAAAGAGTTTAGGTTAGAATGAGAATGTGTATGGAGTTCGGTTCGTAAACCGGAAGATGCGCCTTGAACAAAGATAGGAAATCTTTTCGGAAAAAGAGGATGAAATAGCAATGACAGAATTTTCGCAAACTGTTTCTAATCAATTTGTTGAAAAATAAAAATCTTACATTTTCCTTACAGACCGTCCAAAGCGTAAAATCGCACTCTTCATTTCCGCTTTTCGGTAAGTCCCGGCATGTCGAATGCAAGCAGTGACGGAGCTGTTCCGCGATACTTTTCCAGAAGACGCAAAGCTGCGGGGAGAAA
>OLNQ01002441.1_pt1 | contig 16120 bp, 23 predicted proteins | sample 1672821 | NCBI WGS metagenome assembly OLNQ01 (sample SAMEA3136727, study PRJEB25190) | human gut metagenome | biome: human gut; feature: human-associated habitat; material: faeces | place: Austria | collected 2013 | reverse complement strand
GATTATACTCTTCTTCTTTTTGGTGGTCTACATCCATTGTGTGGTATTGGAGTGACGTCTTTTATCATTGTTACTTCAAGTCCTGTAGCTTGTAAAGCTCTTATAGCAGCTTCTCTACCAGAACCTGGTCCTTTAACAAATACTTCTACTGTTTTTAATCCATGTTCCATAGCTTCTTTAGCTGCTTTTTCAGCAACTTCTCCAGCTGCGAATGGTGTGCTTTTTCTTGAACCTTTGAAACCTTGTCCTCCAGCACTTCCCCATGAAATAGCATTTCCTTGAGTATCTGTAATTGTAACTATTGTATTATTAAAACTAGAATGAATATGAGCTTCACCTTTTTCGATGTTTTTTCTATTTCTTCTAGCTACTGGTTTTTTTGCAACATTTTTGTTAGCCATTGTTCTTATTTCCCTCCTTATATAACAGTTTTACACTGTTTTAAAAGTCTTATTTTACATCTTTCTTTGATCTACTTACTAATTTTCTTGGACCTTTTCTTGTACGAGCATTAGTTTTAGTTCTTTGTCCTCTTACTGGAAGACTTCTTCTATGTCTTAATCCTCTGTAGCATCCAATTTCAGTTAATCTTTTTATATTAAGAGCTACTTCTCTTCTTAAATCGCCTTCAACTTTGTATGATTCGTCAATAACTTTTCTTATGCTATTAACTTCTTCATCAGTTAAATCTTTAACTCTTGTGTCTGGGTTTACTCCAGCTTTTGCTAATATTTTGTTTGAGCTAGCTACTCCTATACCATAAATATATGTAAGTCCTATTTCTACTCTTTTTTCTTTAGGTAAGTCTACTCCTGCTATACGAGCCATGTTTCTTTGCACCTCCAAATTTTTTATTTGTTTGTCCTTATTTTTTTTAAAGGTGAAATGCATCTAATTTAATAGATCTTTAAAAATTAATATTGGACATATATATAAACACAAATTTGATATGTTAACATCTATATGTTAAACAGCCGCTACCTTATTTGTGTTATAAACTTAAGGAATTAACCTTGTCTTTGTTTGTGTTTAGGGTTTTCACAAATAACTCTAATTACACCTTTTCTTTTTATTACTTTGCATTTGTCACACATTTTCTTTACTGATGGTCTAACCTTCATTTCTTTGCACCTCCTTAAATTGTCTTCAGACATTCCTTAGCTTGCCGCATTCCACTTGGGCTAAGGAATGACCTTCGCCTTGTGAATTAAGTTGTGTCTTCAAACTTGATTTTTATATAATTGGGTTAATTTACGTTTCAAATTTATTTTATAATATTCTTCATAAATTCCAATATGTTTTTTAAATTTTATTTTGCTCTCCAAGTAATTCTTCCTCTTGTTAAGTCATATGGTGATAGTTCAACTTTTACTTTGTCTCCTGGTAATATTTTTATATAGTTCATTCTTAGTTTTCCTGAAATATGGCCTAATATTTGGTGTCCATTTTCAAGTTCTACTTTAAAAGTTGTATTTGGTAGTGTTTCAACAACTACTCCTTCTACTTCTATAACATCTTCCTTTGCCAAGTTTTTTTCCTCCTTCTTAAAGAGCAATAAAATTCTAAAAACATGTTATTGTATTTAGATTTTTCTTACTTTTTTGCCAATTTTTCGTAGAAATTGGGTTTTAACTCATTTATTATATAACACTTTTAAATGATTGTCAATATTTCTGGATCATTTTCTGTAATTAAAATTGTATTTTCATAATGTGCTGCTAAACTTCCATCTTGTGTTACAATTGTCCATCCATCTTCTAATTCCCAAATATCTGGTTTTCCTGCAATTACCATTGGTTCTATTGCCAATGTCATACCAGGTTCAAGTCTTATTCCTCTTCCAGCTTTTCCGTAATTTGGTATTTCTGGTTCTTCATGCATTTCTTTTCCTATTCCATGTCCTTCAAATTCTCTTACTACAGAATATCCTTGTGATTTTACATATTCTCCAATTGCATGTGAAATATCTCCAATTCTATTTCCTTTTCTAGCATATTTTATTCCTTCAAAAAATGCTTGTTTTGTTACTTCTACTAGTCTTTTGGCTTCTGGTGATACATTTCCTACCATAAATGTTCTTGCTGCATCACCATTATATCCGTTTTTTAATGCTACTAAGTCTACACTTACTATATCTCCATCTTTTATTATTGTTTTCTTTGATGGAATTCCATGTATTACTACATCATTTACTGAAATACATGTTGATGCTGGATATGGTGGTATTCCTCTTATTCCTGGATCATATCCTTTTTCTGCTGATATTGCTCCATTCTTTTTCATTGTTTCTTCAGCTATTTTGTCTATATCTGCTGTTGTCATTCCTGGTTTTATTGCTTCTTCTATTGCTTTATGTGTTAAAGCTGTTACTCTTCCAGCTTCTCTCATTAATTCTATTTCTTTTTTTGATTTTATTGTTACCATTTTTATTCTTCCCTTCAAAATATATAATTTGTAGTTTCGAAAAAATTGTTTATTTCAAAACTAGATGCGTATTAACAAACTTGCGTCTTTTTCCTTAGGCACAATACCAATATTAATATGTAGCTTGCTTATATTTAAGCAAGCTATTTAGACTATTTTTTTATGTCTCTTACAACATCATTTGCAACATCTTTTCCCATTCTATTTATTGATATACTAACTGTTTCTGTTCTTAGTACACCTTTTTCCTTATAATATTCTACTAATGGGCTTGTTTTTTCTTCATAAATTTCTAATCTTCTTTTTATTGCTTCTGGATCTGAGTCATCAGCTCTTTGTTTTAGTGGTGAACCACATTTGTCACAGATTCCTTCTTTTACTGGTGGATGTAATTTTATATTATATGTTGCTTTACAATCTTGATTTGTGCAAACTCTTCTTGTTAGCATTCTGTCTATTATCTCTTCTTTTGGTGTTACTAGATTTATTACTAAATCTATTTTTTCACCTTTCTTAGCTAAGATTTTATCTAGTTTTTCTGCTTGTTCTATTGTTCTTGGAAATCCGTCTAATATTACACCATTTTTAGCATCATCCCATGTTAATCTGTCTTCAACCATTGGTACAGTTATATCATCTGGTACTAAATTTCCTTTTGATATATATTTGTCAGCTTCTACTCCAAGTGGTGTTTTCTCACTTATATTTTTTCTGAATATATCTCCTGTTGATATTTGTGGTAATCCTGTTTGTTCACTGATTAATCCTGCAACAGTTCCTTTTCCTGTTCCTTGTGCTCCTAACATAATTATATTCATATTTTTTCTTTCCTTTCTTGAGGTTCTAGCCTAATTTTTGTAGCTATTCCTTCTCTTTTTGGGATTATTCCCTTTTTTGACGACTATATTTTACTCTAAAACATAAAAAATAGCAAGTCTTTCTTGCTATTTTTTCCTTTTTTTATTATTTCATTCTACAAATTTTTCTTTTTTCCAAATGTTACTTCTTGAAATAAGAAATTCTTAACTTTTGTCCAAGTAACTTCTTGGTGTAAGAATTCATTTACTTCATCTTCTACTTTTTGTTCATATGGTGTTAATTCTACTTTTATATCATAGAATAATACTGATTTTACTTTATTCCAAAATGTATTCTTTGCAGGCAAGTTTGTTCCTGTACTTGAATTATTAATTGTATTCTCACCATTTATGTTTATTGCATTTTCGATTCCGATTCCATTATTTCCACAATTTTGAATTGGTTCATCTGTTTTTATTCCACCAAAAACACCTGAAACTTTTTCTATATTTGCCATATTTCTTCCTCCTTTGTGTTTATTTTTTCTATTATATTTATATAATAGATGTGTATTTTTTTCAAGTTATTTTATATTAAGTTTATATTACAAAAATATTACAATTGTAACATATCTATCCAATAACATATTCTATTTCTGCTTTTTTTACATTTACTTTTACTATTTTATTTTCTAATTCTTCTTTTGAGTCAGCCAATACCATAACGTGCATTTGAAAGTCAAATATTCTAGCTTGAGTACTTGTAAGCATTGTAATAAAGTTTTCTATACTTTCGTAGTCTTGTCTAATTCTTTCTTGAATAGTTCTATCGTGTTCGTTTTGATATTTCATTTTCATATCAGCTATTTCTTTATTAAGCATTTTACTTAATACTGAAAACTCTATTGGAATGTGTTTAATAATTACCTTAATTCCACTATATTGTGTTAAATTAGCTAAGTATCCCTCGTTTATCATTTTAGGATAACTAATAATAGTTAAGAAACAACAATACTTTCCACTTATAACCATATCCCCTGCATTAAATTCTAGCCCTTTTGGTGCTAATTGACTTTTTAAGTTCATGAACCCATCACCGTCCCAAATTCAGTTCTACTTCCATCATTTAAAAATCCATCAAGTAATACTCTTAAATCATCATTACTAGTTTGACTAGCAACTAATCCACATGTTGCAAAACCACTTATTAAGTTTTGTATTCTCTTTTGCATTATCTCAGGTCTTCTCTCTCTAAATAGTAAGTAATATTCTGTATCAGCCACACCTACTTCCTTACTCATAAATAGATTTGCCTTATTGATGTCTTGCATAACAAGCTTCTTCAAAACTGGAGTTTGTACGTTATTGTATAAAAGCTGTAATTGACTTAAATAAACATTAATATCAACTGGTCTATCTGCTACAATAATACTAAATTCATAATCAATGCTATTATATAGATTTCTTAAATTATATATAACGTTTCTTTGACTATCATTATCCATAATAAATATGTTTTTAGGTTGTACTTTAACACCTGTTACTTGCATTCCATCATCAAGTTGTATAGCACCATTTAGTATAGACTTAATAGGTAGCCAATCTTCTGTATTTTTACTTCTCACTGTACTCACTTCTAACACACCATCCTTTCCAATAATATACTCTTCTGTTTGCTAAAAACAAGTATAATTCTTTTATAAAACACATTACGTTATGATAAAATGGTACAGGTACTACCAAGAAAGTACATACACATATTGGTAGTATCTTTATTATTGTTGTAGTCATTGTAGTAGCTTGTATTGCTACAAATAATAGTAAACTTACTCCCACACCACACAAGAATACCACTAAATCAATACCTCTAAATATGTTAAATATAAGCTTACCATTTTTACTATTAGCAGGTATAATATACATATTATTCATATTCTTTCTTCCTTTCCTTTATTTAATTAGTATTGTTATTGTTGTTTGCATTACGAGACCTATATTGCGGTTTTTCTTCACGTTTATTTCTTCTCTTATACTCGCCACTTCCCTCAAATGAACTTTTCTGTTTTTCAATATTTTTCTTTTCTTGTTCTTTTCTTTTAATTGTATTCTCATAATTTTCATTAGAAAGTTCATATCTATGTTTTGCAGTATTTACTGAAGTTAAGTCTGTAATTTTTCTATCAGATAAGCCATTTTTATCAACGTATTCATTATAATCATTAATCATATCTCTTAATTCTTGAACATCTTGAGTAACTGGACCATTGTAGTTTGCATTAGCCATATTTAATTGACTAGCGAAATAAGAATCTTTTTGAGAATTATATTCATTAGTTAATTCATTACGTTTATTAGCTAGTTCACTCATTGCAACACTTCTGTCTGTATCATTTTGAGCATTTGCTATTCTTTCCTGAATACTTTGAATATCACTATTATTAGAAAGCATATCTTCTAAAGTACCATGTGTTCTTTCATAATTTCTATTTAATGTACTTTCAATGTTATTTCTCATGTCATTACCTTTATTAGAAATATCCATTTTTTCTCTAATCTTTTCAATATCTTTATCTTTGTTTTTAATTTGTTTATCAAAATCGCCTAGCGTAGTTTTATCCCTTCCTTGTCCACCAAAGAAGTTTTCAACTCCACCCACCATAAACGCTCCAAGTCCACCAGCACCAGCAACTCTAGCACCCATTCCAAAGCCACCTTTTATTGCACCAGTACTTGCACCAATTACACCAACAGCGTTTTTAGCTGCAGCACCTTTAGTAACACCAGTAGTAAGACCAGTAAACGCTCCACCTAAGGCACCACCAGCGCCACCAGTTATTCCACCAGCAATTGCTCCACCTACAAGTCCAGCAGTTCCAGCAACAGTTCCTTTAAGTATTGCTCCAAATCCTTTTCCAGCATCACCTAAACCTAACTTCATTCCTAAAGCGTCTTCTATTAGTTTTGGTAATTCTTTAGTTGCTTTAAATATTGCAATTATTAAAAGAATATGTACAAGCCAGCTTGTTCCAGAAGATGTTTCACTAATGTTACCTAAAATATTCCCTATTAAACTAATAGCAGCAAAAGCTAGATAAACAGTGAATATCCTTATAAACACAGAAAGATATATTCCACTATACAATTTACCAAATTTTTTAAGTTTGTCTTTCTGAGTAGGGTCTATTGACATAATAATTGGTATTGGTGCTAGTATTTGTAAAACTAAAAGTTTCACCATCCTTATACCAAGTTCAATTGCAAATACTAGAAAATAATAACACACAAGCACACCCACTATAAAACTTATAAACGGTAAATAATTAAAACCTGAATCTGTTGCATAAGGTGATAGTAAGTTTATTGAAGCCCCGTCAAGTACTCTATCAACAGCGTTTTTTGCAGGTATTGATAAATTTTCGTTACTATTGCCGCCAAGCATCAAACTTACAAATATAGTGTTTGCAAACTTTTTAGCATTTTCCTTTATGTCCATTTCTTGTCCGTTACTATCATAATTATCAGCGCCATATATAATTTTAGGTATAACATTATTTTTAATTATAGAATTTTGAAATTTATATAAACTAGTGAATATTAAATTGAGAGATACTAATAATACTATTGCAATTAATATATTTTTAACTAATTTTGTTCCTGTTTCAGCACTTTTATTTGCTTTGCCAGGGTCAATAATATAATTAATTAATGTAAATGATAATTTAAATAATGCAAACACACCACATAATATCATTATTCTACCTAGAATATAGCTGATTTGTTCAAAACCATTTGCCACAAAATCTAACTCTGCTATTGCAAAGAATGCTTGAATTGCATAAGCTGCAATTGAATAAACTATACTATCAATTAGTATAAAAAGCTTTTTGCGTACGCCGCAGTGGATTCCCGCGGCCTTAAACCCCTTGGCGGCAGCAAACCCTAGAAAGTTTATTCCTCTTAATAACCAACGCATATTTTCTCCTTTCTACTTAATCCCGCAAAGTATATTTTCTATATCTAAAATATTTCCGATCATATCAATAAATGTAGGAATTAATAATATAACTATTAATATAATTAATCTTTTAACAAATTTATTAATAGTTTCTTTTAATTTATCTTTATCACTGGAAACTACTCCAGCAAACTCTACCATACTCATTACTATAACAAGCAATATTGATACCAATTTTATAATTGTAAATGCTATTTGTAAATAATATGCAGGCTTGCCTTCTTCGTCAGCTAAACCTAAATAAGATTCACATGTACCAGCATCTTTATCAATTATTAAATCAATTAATTTGAATGTATATCTTCCATCTAAACCTGAACTATAATCTCCACTCGCATCAGTAGAAACTCCACTTCCATCACTAATAGAATTAACTGACAAAACAAACTTTCTGCTGAATGTGCCACCAATTGGTGTTATAATAACTGATTTACTAGTATCTTCAGAAACATTAGGATTAAATTTAAAAACATTTTTAAAATCTTGCCATTCACTTTTTCTTATTACAAATGGATAATATGAAAAACTACCCTCCCATACATAATCATTATCTTCATTAACAGCAGTATATCTTTCACTATCAATAGAAACAGAGTACTTACCATATTTATCAACTTTAATATGAAACTGTCCCATCATAGCACCTTTTAAATCTTCACATTTTTGTCTCGCTTTTTCTTTTTCTTCTTCAGTTTTTCCAACAGAAGTAGCATCACAAGTGGAAACTCCAAAAGTATAAATTGTTTCTTGACCTTGTTTGTATTCTACTTTAGTTTTCAAAGGTACAGCACCAGCATCGGTGACAGTAGAAGTAATAACTAAAACATTCTTGTCTTTACCTTTACCATTAATTTTTCCAGTTCTTGTATAAGCATATAATGGTGGACAATCATTAATATAATAGTTATCTGAAGAATCAGGTTCAAATAAACCTTCTTTATAAAAATTATCAGATTTAAATATATAAAATGTACTTTTATCAGAATTCTTTGGATTTGTAAAAACTGTAGATGGTAAATTCTCTAATTCATAGATTTCTCCATTTGCTGAATAAGGTACTAATTCTTTTCCATTTATTTTCATTGCAAAGTTTGCAAGTCCACCTTGACCATCATCTGAAAATGTTAAATTAAAGTTCAAACTATATTCTTCAAGATAATTATTATTTTCTGTTGTATCAAATATGTATGAGCATGTTTTAGTTGTAGCATTTGTTACACCGATAAAACACATAAAACACAAAATTGTAAATAATAAAAAATTATAAATCTTTTTCATAGCTAGTCACACTCCCACTACTTAACATTATATCATAAAAAAAGCACTTATAAAAGTGCTTAATTCATTAATTTTGATTTTTATTTGTAGGATCATTAGTTAAGTGACAGCTAAATGGATCCCAAACGCATCTATAACAGCTCTTTTCCCAAGTAACATCTGAAACTAATCTTACAATTACACCTGTTATTGTTATAATTAAATAGACTATAACTGCTGCAATAATTTTTTTGATCAAATGTTGTTGAGCACTCTTGATTTCCTTTTCTTCTTTACTCATAACAGCTTTTGCCATTACTATCATACCTGATACTATTAATAATAATGGTACTACAATTTTAATAGCCCAAATAATATAACCAAATATAGTCCATACTGGTTCAGTAGCTGAACACATTGTAGTTTCGTCTAATAAAAATAAATAATTCATATTTCTTCCCTCTTTCTGATAATTATTTTAATATAAAATACTAATAATGTCAAATGTTTTTGTTAAGTTTACATATAATTTAAGTAAAATCAACATTTTATTATGATTTTTTACTATTTACTTAATACTTTGCTATCAAATTTACCTTGATATTCTATTTCAGACATATATTGATATGAGTATATATATAATCCATCTACTGTTTCAATTACAATGTTATTTGTATCTTGTTGTAATATAATTGCTGTTTCTTGATCTATTTCTACTCCATCATATACTATTTTTCCAAACTTTTCTTGTAAATTATAATTTTGTAAAGTATTAATATAATTTAAATCTTTTGATATAATAACTGTTTTAGTATCTTCATTAATTTGAATGTTACTTCCAATTATTTTAAACATTTCAATTGGAGCATATAGCATATTATTATAATATACTACTTCTTTACTCATCTTTATAATATCTCTTTCAGAAGTTACTTCATCAGCTAGTCCTAGTAAATTACTATATGGAGAAACCATATATTGTTTTCCATTTATTGTTATATAAGTAATAGCCTTTTGCCAGTTTACTTCACCATTAACGCTTTCAACTATTTGTCTTACGGGTAAATAAGTATCAGCATGATAATTTAATACATTAACTTTTAATAGTCTAACGTTGTAATGATTATCAACTTGTTCTAAAACAGTATCATTTTTACTTTCCTTTTCAATTTCCTTTGCATTTGTAGCAGTTGCCATACTCATCATAATAGAACCTGTTAATAATGTTGATAGTACCTTAGTACCATATTTTTCTTTTAAATTTTTAATTTCCATAAAAATTTTATTATAAACACATTGCTACACATATATAACTGTTTTCTGTTTTAGTTTTAAAGAATTCACCATTTTGAAAAAAATAAATATACTCTTCAACAATTTTTGATGCTGCATCAACTTGTTTTAATTCATAAACTTTATTATTTTGAATACTTACTGTAGGAATAAGATCATCATCTGTATAGTTACTAGTTTTATCTAGAGTTACAACACCAAAATTATAAGCATTAAAATCAGTTAAATTTTTGAATACGCCATTATTTTCACTAATTAGATACCAATAATTTATATTGCCTGCATATAACTTATAAGCATAATAATTATATTTTTCATCACTTGTTATAAGTTGTCTAGTTAGTTCTACATTATTTAAACAATTTTCTTCAGTAATACCGGATATTTCATGACCTAATCCATAACTTTTTTCTATAATTATTTCATTATTTGAAGTACTTACAACTAACCTTTTAGTTTCTTCATCCATTTTATATGTTTTTATATAGTATGTTTCTCCATCAATACTTACATTTTTACTACATAATTTTATAGATTCATCATTAGAAACATTTTCTTTTTGACTTCCATTTTTATCATTACTAACATCTTTAAAATTAATAACTTTAATTTTATAAAGTATCATAAATATTAATAAACTAACAACTAATCCAACCAATATTCCTAATAAAGTTTTTTTCATATTTCACACACCCTTTTTAATTTAACTTTAAAAATATGACAATATTTTCACAATTTTATAATTTGTTAAGTTTACATTAAAACTTAAACATTCCTAGTAATTTACCTTTACTATCATCACTACTAACCCCTGTACTTTGCTTAATAAAACCTAATTTAGCAAGCAAACCATTTATATCTTTACTAACTTCTTTTCTTTCATCAATATTAGGTAAGTTATAAAATACTTTACACTTTGTTTCGTATTCGAACTCAGTAATTTCTCCATCACTGATATTACTCTTAACTAAAACAACTTTACCATTTTTAGTTTTTTCAAAAGCATGTCTATCTTTCATCAGTAATTTATTTAACTTAATTGTAGATGGCTCTACTAAATAAAGTACTTCATTACATACCTCTGGGTCACTAAACCCATTTAAGTCGACTAAAACTACGTTATAGTCTCTTTTTTTCATTATATCTTTAGCTAAATTTACACCAGTAGTACTTTCCATGTCTTTTGAATCAAAATATACAAAGTCTCTTTTATCTACTTCAAGTGCACATACACTATAATTACTTTCTAAGTGTTTTTTCATTAGATAAACTAGCGTTGTAGCTCCTGCTCCTTCTGTTAAAGACTTCACTCCAATTATTCTAGTAACACTACTTATTCCATCTTCACTAGTAGATGTTTCGTTTACTGAATGTAAATGTGCAACATCTCTATATGTATTAGGGTTATCAAGTAAATACTTAATACCATCCACATTTCTAGTAAAATTATAAATTCCCATACTAATTAGTTTTGACAAATAACTTTTTGTATTACTTTCTTCACTATTATCAAGTAAAAGTATAACTTTATTCATATCAAAATTTATACTTAACTTTTGTATATAAATTTTTCACACGGAGGTAAATATAATCTTTAATAGCAGTAATATCTAAAATCATTCTATCAAAATAGAAATTAGTAAAATTGTTTATAATTTCATCTACATCAAATTCTCCCTCAATAGACTTAATAACTTCTATATCAAGGTTCATTAACATTTCTTTATATTTATTAGCTATTATTACGTTCATATGTTTTCTCCTTAGTCTCTAGTATAATATAATACTTTAGTTTCTCCTTTAACAGGGATAGTAATATTTACCCATATAACAGGTATTTCTAGTTTAACAAAAGTAGTTACTTTGTAGTAAGCTCCTTGACTAGTATACATCTTTTGTACACAATATCCCCCAGTATAAGGATCACTTCCATTAGGACATCTTCCTCTTAAACTAGCTGTATCAAGTGCAAAACCTGATTTCTTTAAATAATAGTAAACTTTATCTTCTGTTCTACTACTATTCTGTAAATCGTTATCTGTTTTAGTAGCAACATTTCCAGTAGAAGTAGAAAACCCTTCATTTTCTTCAATTATACTAACAATTTTATTTTTAGCTTTAAAAGCTTTAGTATAATTAATAGAAACTGCTAGGTATGCAGAAAAAAGCACTATGAATAGCGCCACGAAACCAAGTAACCATGAACCACCAAATGCTTCTCTCATACATTAACCTTCTTTCTAATTAGTTTGTAGGCGGACAACATTGCCAACTTGTTCCACCAGCATTATCACTTTTTGCTGCTTGACAACCAGCAGTAACTTGTCCGTTTGTAGTTTCTTGTGCAGTCCAATTATTACCCATAGTATTACAAGTATTTTGAACAATACTTCTTTGAATCATAGGCCAAACGAATGCATAGAATAATCCAGCAATTGCAGCTATAGCAACAACTGTGATAACAGTCATATTTAATTCACCAGTAGCTTCTTTCATCTTATCTCCTCCTCTATATTACATTTATTATTATACTTGATTTTTTAGTGTTTATCAAGAATTTTTTATAAAATTTTACACAATGTATAAAATAAATAATATTTAAAGAAAAAAGTGAAATTTTCAAGCGGATTTCAAGATGTTTTTACATCAACAAAAAAAAGCACAAAATGTGCTTACATATTTGTAAATGTTCTTAGAATTGAAAGAAGTAAAACAAGCATTACACCAACACCTGTAGTTGATAACATAACCATAGTTTTCTTTTCCATTCTTTCAAGTCTTTCTTTATATTTAGTTTCCCTACTTTTGGCTTGTAAGTTAGATATTGTTCTAGAGAATACTATTAATTGTTCTTGTTTTCTTTCTTGATCACCCAAACCAAGTCTATATAAAAGTCTCATCATTCTCATTGAGTCTCTTACTGGATATTTTATAGCAAAATCCATGTATGGATCAATACTAGAGTCACCTGCGTTAATTTTACCTGTTAATTCTCTTAAACCTTCTCTAAATATACTTGGGGCTGTATCAATACTTTTACTTAAAGCAACTGGTACTGTATAGTGTTGAATTAGTATTTCCAAACTCTTTAAATAATATGGAAGTAATAAATCTATTTCGTGCAAGTGTTTCTTATAATATGCTTTTAAGTTAGAGTATCCACTTTTATAAATAAAGTATGCAACTGCAAAACATATAATTAAGTTTAGAAATGACAACTTTTTAGTCATCATTAACATGAAGAAGAATACACCCACTAGTATAACAAGAGCATCTTTAATTCTTTTTTCAAAAAGTAACTTTGCATCTACTCCTTCACCATACTTAGCCATTACTAAGAAGTCATAGTCATCTTCTTTTAAAAGTAAGAACAGCTTTTCATTATCTCTTACAAATTTATTTCCATCAATTTTTCCTTGCGCTAGCATTATTATAATAAGTAATGCTGCAACTATTAATAATTCCCACATCATTCTGCGCCCACATCCTCATTATAATATTTTTCTCCACTAACTAAGAAATACGTATTTATTACTATTATTGCATGTAGTAGTATTTTAACATACCACAAGCTTATTAACTCCATGTACGTTTCATTATTAAGTAATATTTGTAATAATGCAATTAAGAAATATAATGATACACCGAATGTTAAGAAATGTGTATGGAAACTTTGTCTATCCATTCTATCTCTATACACGTTTTCTACTAAGCTATCTATGTCTTGCATCATGCCTTCTAGTGCTTCACCTGAATCTTTTGCTCCTTCATTAGTAATCTGTAAGAACAACTGATGCATATTTCTAACAATATAATAGTCATATTTACTATTCATATAATCTATTGCACCATCTATAGTTGAACTAGCATAAGCTATTCTAATCATTTCGTTAACGTCACTTAATATTGGATCTTCAAGTACTCCACTATCTCTTACGCCTTCAAGTGATTTAACAAAAGACTGCGTTGTATTAAATTCCATAATAACGTTAGTTGAATATACTTGAATTTGTTCAAATATAAATTCACTGTAAACTTTTTTGCATCTTAAATATGCCAAATAAGGAATAAACATAACTGCTATAATTGCATAAAATATTGAAATAATTAAGCTATAAAAGTATAAATATGATACTATAGCCGCACCACCTGCAAATATTGCTACTTGAATAGTATATTGTCTAGGTGTATATTCTTGACCTAACTGTTTTGTTTTCTCTCTTACCATCTTAAATGTATAAGGAGCATACTTGTCATAAATATTTAGGACACTTCTAGAAATATATTTATAAAACTTCTCTCCACTACTTCTTCTATAAATAATCATAAACAGAAGTATAAAAAGAATAAGAACAATTTCCCAGTACATAAGTCACCTCCTAAATCTATATAATTTCTATATTTTCACTTTCTTTTAAAGTTTCACTTTCTTTAACAAAAGTCTCCCTTGGTAAATAAATACCTTGTGCATCCAAATAATCTAATAATCTCTTACTCGGATTATGATATACTTCCACTCCATCCATTCCTTTAGAGTAAAGTACATTACATCTTGCTTCATTATCGTCATCTACATAAAATTCTGCTACTTCAACAATTTCTCTTTGGAATCTTCCATACTTTTTACTCATGTAGCCTTTTACATGTACACCTAAGTGTATATATCTATGTATTGTTTTTAAGAATTGATCAACATCTAGGTTTGTTTCAAGTAAGCTATATAAACGCATTGGAATACCACTAGCTTTATCTGAGTGAATTGTACTTAATATGTTGTGTCCACTTGAAATTGAGTTTCTAACCGCAGTAACAGCTTCTGCACTACGAACCTCTGACAATAGTATCCATCTAGGGTTTTGTCTCATGCAGGTAACTAGTACATCACTATAACTTGCTATATTGTTAGTCTTCATTGCAACAATATCTCTATGAGGAAATATCTTGTCAAGGTGTAGTTCCAAAGTATCTTCTATTGTTATAATCTTCTCATTTTCTTTAGTATGACTTGCCAAATATTTAACAAGTTCTGTTTTACCACTACCAGTTTCACCACTAACTATAATGTTACAGTGTCCTTCAACACATTTAAACAAAAAGTCATGCATTGGTAAACTTACGTAGTGTTCATTTATTAGTTTTTCTTTATTAAGTCTTATTTTAGCTGGAGTCTTACGAATAACACAAGCTATTCCATTTGTAGCAATAGAGTCATGTACAAAGTTAAGACGCAATTCTGCACTTTCAGCATCCAAAAACGGACTAGCCATATTAAATGTTTTACCCATTACATTAGAGCACTGAAACGCAAGTTTTTCCATAAGAGCATTATTTATATCAGGTCTTTCTACACTTATAACACCTTTACTTAAACTCTTAAGCCACACTCTTCCACCATTAGAATAAGATATATCTGTAATATCATCATCATCTAAAAACTCTTTTAATGGTCCCCAGTTAATCTGATCAAATATTGTGCTATTCATAATATCTCCCTTTCTATTCTTTTTTTATTTACTTACTCAATAGTTGAAATTTGACTGTCATTTGCTTGTTCTGGCAATATAACAGTTTGACTAAGTATATAATTTTGTAAATATTCACTACTTACTTCTGTTGCCTCAGGATTTAAACTATACTCTTTATTTCTTGGTACAGGTATAATTTCACCATTTAAGTAACTTGCTTTTCTAAGAAGTAAATGCATGCTTTCTGGTACAGCAAATATTAAACTGTTAGGTGCTTTTAATTCCCCACTGTTTTCAAACACATGGTTTCCACTTGCATCTTTTACAGCAAGTACTTCAATACTCTTAATAAGTTTACCTAAAAGTAACTTTCCAGTTTCATCATATGTACTATAATATAAGTCAATATAGTTTCCTGGAAATATTGAGTTACCATATGTAGTTTCAGTATTAACACTTAAACTAACTACAGTATATCCAGTAGGAATATTAGCCCATGCTGAATCTGGCATTTGCTCCCAAGTTACTATAGTACTACTATAAAATACGCTTCCTTTAGGAATAACTGTATTATAGTTAGCATACTTACCTATTATTTCATTAGCATACTTAATAGTATTATCACTAACCATGCTACCAGGAATTTCTAAATACCCTATCATATCTTCTGTAATTTGTGTACGAGGTTGTATTTCAACCTTAGCATATGGAACCTTAATAGGTTTAGTTTGCTGTTTAATTCTCCAGTTATAACCAAAATATAGCACCAAAACTGCTGCAAACACACAAATAATAGTAACAGTATTCTTATTACTAAAAAATCTTTTTAATGAAATTATTAACTTATTCATAACTCCTCCTTTATTCTA
>OLNQ01002432.1_pt1 | contig 16165 bp, 10 predicted proteins | sample 1672821 | NCBI WGS metagenome assembly OLNQ01 (sample SAMEA3136727, study PRJEB25190) | human gut metagenome | biome: human gut; feature: human-associated habitat; material: faeces | place: Austria | collected 2013 | reverse complement strand
ATCAACATGCTTGAAATGTGGGAAACGACATCCGGCAACAACGACATGCAGTTCGGAAGATAATCGAAGCTTCTGCGATCGAAGCTGTAAAGTCTAACAGATAAACGAAGATGCGCCGACAGAAGGAAAGGCAGGGAAACCTGCAGAGAGTTTTGTCGGCGCCACTTGATTTTTTGCCGGAAAAAGTATACAATGATTCTATATGCTATCCCGTCTTGAATAAGATTTTATAATTACGAGCAATTCTTTTGATTCTAAACAGAAAGGTGCAGCGCAGAAGGTTAGCTGCAAACGGTAAGATTCAATGCCAAGAAAAAAAGTGATTACAGAGGAAGTTTCTGATAAAAAGGTGCTGACCGAAACCTCGGACGAGGGTTCGTTTCTCGCGGTTACGGACCCGGTGACTGCGGAGATCCGCACCGAGGACGTCTGCGGCGGTGCGCAGACCGCTACCGCGCAGTGTGCGGACGTTCTGCCCGCGGAGGCAGAGGAAGCGGCAGACGGCGTGCGCCCTGCGAAGCGGGAATACTCTAAGGAGGAACGCCCGGAGGTCGAGGGTATCTTGGAAATTCAAGAGGAAAACAATTTCGGCTTCCTGCGGTTTTCTAATTTTTTGACCAGTGATAAGGATATCTATGTGTCGCCGACGCAGATCCGCAGATTCAACTTAAAGACCGGAGATAAGATCCGCGGTATTACGCGCCTGCCAAAGGAGGGGGAGCGTTTCGGTGCGCTGCTCTATGTTGTGACGGTCAACGGAGATGAGCCGGGTGCGGCGATTCGCAGACCGGATTTTGAGGACCTGACGCCGGTATTCCCATACCAGCGGCTGCGCCTGGAGGACGGCACGAAGGATCTTTCGATGCGCCTCATCGATCTGGTCGCGCCGATCGGTAAGGGACAGAGAGGCCTGATCGTGGCGCCGCCGAAGGCGGGCAAAACCGTCTTGCTCAAAAAAGTCGCCAACGCGATCGAGAAGAACTATCCGGAGGTGGAGCTGATCGTGCTGCTGGTCGATGAACGGCCGGAGGAGGTCACCGATATGAAACGTTCGCTGGTCGGCGGCGAGGTCATCTACTCGACCTTCGATGAGCTGCCTGCGCACCACGTCAAGGTCGCCGAGATGGTGCTGGCGCGTGCGCAGCGTCTGGTTGAACACGGCAAAGATGTGGTAATATTATTAGATAGTATGACAAGACTCGCCAGAGCCTATAATATGGTCGTTCCTGCCTCCGGCAGAACCCTGTCGGGCGGTCTGGATCCGGGCGCGCTGCACCGCCCTAAAAAATTCTTCGGTGCGGCGCGTAAGATGGAGGAGGGCGGCTCGATCACGATTCTGGCGACGGCGCTGGTGGAGACGGGCAGCCGCATGGACGAGGTCATCTTTGAGGAATTCAAGGGTACGGGCAATATGGAGCTGCATTTGGACCGCAGACTGTCCGAAAAACGGATTTTCCCGGCAATCAGCCTCAACAAATCCGGCACGCGGCGTGAGGATCTGCTGATGGATCAGGAGGAAATGGAAGCGATCTGGGCGATGCGCCGCGCGATGGCAAATCGTGATCCGCAGGACGTGACGAGTGAGATCATCGACAATCTGGCGCACACCAGGACAAACAAGGATTTTATACAGGTGATCAAAAAGGTATTGATGGACTAGAATAGAGAACAAGCAGAGGATAACAGATGGATTTAAAACGAATATTTTTGAAGGACGCGTGCCCGACCTCAATCGGCGGGCAGGCAATCATGGAAGGCATTATGATGCGCGGACCGAAGCGCACAGCGATCGCAATCCGGCTGCCAAACGGCAAAATTCACCTCAAAACACAGCCGACGCCGCAGGGAAACAAATGGGGTAAGATTCCGTTTGTCAGAGGTGTCATCAACTTTGTGGCGTCCTTGGTCTACGGCACGAAGGTGCTGATGTACTCCGCGGACGTGCTGGAAGCGAATTATCCGGAGGAGTACCAAAAGGACAAATTCGACCTTTGGATCGAAAACAAGGTCGGCAAGGACAGAGCGTGGAACATTTTGATGGTGCTGTCGGTCGTTCTGGCGCTGGTGATGTCGATCGGTATTTTCATGCTGCTGCCGACGGCGATCGTCGGCTGGTGCGCGAAGCTGACAGAGAATATTATTCTGCTGAATCTGATTGAAGGCGTGGTGCGGATCCTGATTTTCGTGGTCTACATTGCCCTGATCTCGAAGATGCAGGACATTAAAACAGTATTCCAGTATCATGGGGCGGAGCACAAGACGATTCACTGCTTTGAGAACGGGCTGGAGCTGACGCCGGAGAACGCGCAGACCTTCTATACGCTGCACCCGCGCTGCGGGACCAGCTTCCTGATGTTCGTCATGGTGGTCGCGATCATCGTGCACGCGTTCATGGGCTGGCCGAACGTCTGGCTGCGTATGGCGACCAGACTGCTCGTCCTGCCGGTTATCGCAGGCATTTCCTATGAACTGCTCAAATGGGCGGGCAGGAGCAATAATATTATCGTTGAAATTCTTAGCCTGCCGGGTCTGTACTTGCAGAAGCTGACGACGAAGGAGCCGACACTCAAGCAGCTGGAGGTAGCGATCGCCTCGGTCAAGGCGGTGCTCAACGACGGAGATGACGTTCCGTACTTTGAGGGCGTCTGCGATCTGGACGGCAGACCGGTGGAAGGCGAGGTGCGGTATTACGACCCGTCCAAAGGCGATATCAAATATGAAGGCCCGGTCGGCAAGGCAGCAGAGGCGGCAGAATCGGCGGCGCAGGAGGCAGAGGTTTCCGCGGCAGCGCCCGCGGAGAACGAGGTCGCGAAGGAGGAAGAGGCGTGAGTCTGGCGTTAAAGGAAGTGATCCGCATCGGAGAACAGATGCTTGCCGACGCGGGGGTTGCCGACGCGGCAATCGACGCGAAAGAGCTTTATTGCTATATGGAGGGGCTCGATCGCACCGGCCTGATGATGGCGTGGCAGCGCATCCTGCAGGATAACCAGTGTGAAGCGTATTTTAAGCTGGTGGAGGAACGCGCATCGCGTGTACCGCTGCAGCATATCACCGGAACGCAGGAGTTCATGGGACTGCCGTTTGCCGTCAATGGAGACGTGCTGATCCCGCGGCAGGATACGGAGACGATGGTCGAGGATGCGCTGGCGCTGCTTGGACCCTGTAAGCTGCGCGGCGCAGACTACGCGGATGAAAAGGTCTTTCGCGGAGGTGTCGAGGTCTTGGACCTCTGCTGCGGCAGCGGCGCAATCGGCGTTTCCATTGCGAAGCTGCATAAGGGCGCAAAGGTGACCTGCGCGGATGTGAGCGCGAAGGCCTTGGCGGTTGCCAAAAAAAATGCCGCGGCAAACGGCTGCAAGGGCGTGAAGTTTGTCGAGAGCGATCTGTTTGCAGCGTCTGATTTCCATGGGCGCTTCGGCAAGGGAAAGTATCAGCTGATTATCTCCAATCCGCCTTACATCCGGCATGACGTGATCGACACGCTGGAACCGGAAGTGCGCGCGCACGAGCCGATGCTGGCGCTGGATGGCGGCGCGGACGGGCTGGCGTTTTACCGCAGGATCATTGCGGAAGCGCCGGACCATCTTAAAAAGAACGGGGTGCTGATGATGGAGATCGGTTACGACCAGAAAGACGCCGTCAAAGAGCTGCTGCGCGAAAGCGGACGCTTTGAAAAGATCGTCGGCCTGACCGACCTGACCGGCAAGGACCGCATCGTGGCGGCGACGGTAATCGCCGTGAAATGAAGGAGAAATGCAGGGAGAAAAACGCAGCCGCCGGATCTGCTAGAATGTCATAGATGCGGCGGCTGATTTAGTGCCTGTCCGGAAACGATACAATCGAAGCAGCGAAGTTCGCTGCTTTTTCTTTTATCTTGGGGATCTGCAGGGCTTCGCCGGGCGCGTTGGCGGTCTCCAGCAGCGCGAAGCGCGGCGGCAGGATCATATTTTTGTTCATATTCATCGCGCCGATGATCTGCTGCGCGACCAGATCGCCGCCGCTGTAGCCGGAGACGATGATCGCGTAGACGCGTTTCGCGCTGAAATCGTTGACACGAAAGACCGAGGTCAGTCGATTGATAAATGCCATGATGTTCGCACTCACAGAATCGTTGTAGTTCGGACAGATCAGTACGACTACATCGCTCTTGATGATCGCGGGATAGACCTTTTCGGTCATGACGCCGCCGTAGAAGCAATCGCCCTGCTCGCCGAAATGCAGACAGTCCTCGTATTTGCAGCCGCGGCAGTCCCAGAGCTGACCGTTGCGGAGGGAGATCTCTTCGATCTCTGCCTTGTCAGCCAGTGCGGCGGCAGTCAGCTGCCACAGGGACAGGCTGTTGGAGGTCTTGTGATTGCCTGCGTGGACAGCAAGAATCTTCGGGCGGGTGATCTGCACCGGTGCGAAAGTGCGCAGCTTCTCAACGAGCAGACGGCAGCTTTTGAGGTAGGCGGCATATCTGTCTATCTGCCAGAGCGAAGCTAATACAGTGAAGCTGTGCAAATCTGAGGTAGACTCCACCAAAGGCTTGCCGGGGAGGGCGCAGCCGCAGAGGCTGGCGGCGAAGGCGATGCGGCGGCCGAGGTCCTTGGTGAAGAGGTCGTTTTCGCCGTCAATCAATATGCCCGCGCGGGAGCCCGCGAGCAGCTGTTCCTTTTCATGCAGATGCAGAAAGCGCAGCAGCGCGAGGGTATCCGCGTCCATCCCTGCGCTATCGGTCTGGGCGGCAAAGAGCAGGACGGCGTCACGCAGCGAGCCGTTTCGCGCCGCGCGCGCGAAAGCCTCCGCGGAGGAGAGGACGGTGAGGCGCGTATCCTCTTTTGCGGATGCTGTGTCCTGTACAAGACGCAGTGCTTCCGCGAAGTGCGGGCGTGCAGCGGTCGTAAAGGTTTGGATCAGATAAAATTCCATGGTTTCACCTTCTTTTTTTGTGGCTGCCGCACGGAAACGGGCAGCAGACTGATTGCCGGAAACAGAAGCTTTGTGTGCGCGGCAGCAGACACCTGGTTGCTGCGGGCAGCGGCTTCACATTAGATCAGTGCGCACAGATTGCGGTAGGCATGTTCGATCCGCGCGTATAGCGCAGGCGGAAGCAGGAGATCCTCGTATTCGACCTGTTCCGCGGACAAGCGGTTGCGCAGACCCAAAAAGGCGCCATCGCTGCCGCGGCCGAAGTAGACCGAGCTGTAATGCCACTCACCCTGCAGCGTCAGCAAGAGGGAAATCGCGCCGGACGAAAAGGCAGGCGCCAGATACGGTTTGAAGCCCAGTTCGCGAATCGCCAGGTTTGCTTTGACGGTCAAGTCGGTCAGTTCACGCGAAAGCGCGTCGTCGTAATGCTCGATGCTGTTTGCGATGACCAGATCCGCGCCGTGCGGACCGAAGGCGCGTCCTTCTGTCAGGTAATCCGCGAAGCGTGCGTCTTTTTTGGCGTAGTATTCCGCGCGCTTGTTCATGACGCCCAGACCGTAGCCGCGAATCTGCGCCGGGGCGAGGCCCGATGACAGCAGGACTTCCTTGCAGAGCGGATCGACCGGGTCGGAGACAACCGCAAAAAGACCCTGGTATCCGGCGGCTTTCGCAAGCTGTCCATAGTGAGCGGCAATTCTGCGATTCGCTTCAAACTGTAGCATGCGGACATCACCGCCGCTGCCGAGAGGCGGCACAGCTTTGGTCGCGCAGAAGATGAACAGATCACAGTCAAAGATTTCATTCTCTGCGACCGGAGCGACTTCCGGCAGCGGATGCGTGCTGAACGGCCAGCCGATCTGGTTCATTTCCGCTTCATAGCGTAAAATTGTGTTTGGGTCAAGATCATAGATCCCGATACGATCGATGAGCGCGCCGCCGAGCAGGCGCAGGCCCAAAAGCAGGGAGGCGCCGACGTCGCCCAGCGCAGCGATATTGACGCGCAGATGGTTTTGTCTGCGTGGCGCAGGCAGGGTCAGAGGGTCATGCTCCGGGCAAAGCCGCGAAAGACGCTGCGGTGCTGCGGCGTGCGTGCCAGCACGCGGCAGTGCGCGAACGGCAGATTGGTCTTTGTTCATTTTGTATCCGTCCTTTTTGTTCTACTTAAAAAGTTTTTTCATTCTTATCAGTTTTTCGATGTCCATCTCAACAAAATCAGAGGCAGCCATATTCTCGTCCATGCGGGTGTGCCGCAAAAGATCCGGATTTTTTGGACTGGTGATGACCTCGCCGAGACGCTTGAGTGTGAGCTTCTGTTCAAAAATCTTCTGGTATTCCTCCTCCAGGGTTTTGAGAATCTCCCGCGCGTTGATTAAAGCAGTCATCGAAAAATCGTAGTAATGCGCATTGGAGATCTTTCCTAAGAAAGAAGGCACCGCGAACGGCAGCACGAGGTTCAGCGAAGGGATCATATCGCAGGCTTCGACCTGCGTCCCCCTTGGCTTCCGGCTGTCTCCGCCGATATACGGATACAGCGCGCTTTCGTCGATCCAGCACTTCAGATTCGGCAGGAAATAGGCACTGTCTACGCTGCGCTCCTTGATCTGCATCAGATCGCGCCCACGGCCGGTCTGCACGCCGACAACGGTATCTGCGACAACGACGCCGCTGGATTTGAGAATCGGGTCAATCTCGTTCATGCGGTAACCCTTGTGCAGCAGATCATCAATGAGGATGACCGGACGGTTGAAGGATTTGATGGTGCGGATCTGATTTTCGAGCGTCGAATAGTAACTCTTTTCCTCGATCGTAAACCCGGAGAGATCCTCGTAAAAGTATTTTTCGGTATGCAGCGCCTTGGTTACTGTGTTCGGAACTGCGGAGCCTTCCAGCACCTTGCCGAACGGTACCGCCATGTATTCGCCGTAGGACTTCGTCTCGTACGGAGTCGGGGAGACTCGATTGATCCGCGCGATCAGATGAATCATCTTGTGGTACATGATGTCCGAATTGTAGGAAAGCACCAGCTCACTCGGATAGATTTCGGTGAGAATCCGCAGGAGGCGGTCGTGCGCCTGTTCAAGCGCGGAAAGAACCGCAGAGCGTTTGTTCAGCGGATGTTTAATCAGAGTATCCGCGTTTTTAAAAATGATGACCGGAGAACGCATGTCAACCGCGTAGATCGGTCTGGCACCGTTCGGCGCGATATTGCGGAAGCCCTGCTTGGCGACAGTTTGCAGGACATGCGGCGCCAGGCCGGCTTTGTCACAGGGATGGTAAACCACATAGGTGTAGTCACGCGCCAAAAGCTCCGAAAGCATCTCGACCAGTATAATCTGTTCCCGATTCGCGACAGAAGCGTGAGCAGGGAAGAACAGCCCGCCAATCACCGCGATGGAACCGGCAGCTTTACTGCGGATATAGGCGGCGATGTTTTGATCACCGAAGGTCTTGAGCAGATCGATGCTGTCGACACGTTTGACCGCAGCGAGCGCCGCGATACGGTTTTTGTCTGCGTTTTCGCGGATGCAGAGCATGTGAACCTGTTCTTCGGTGAGATAAGCGCGCACAGCCGCGCAGTCATAGCCTTGCGCGAGCAGGTCGGAGCGCAGGCTGTCCAGCACAGCCGGATCGGCCGGTGCGAAAGGTTCCAGCAGGATGTCACGTGCCTGCAGGACATGCTTATAGGCCGGCTCTCTCATATACAGACCGTTTTCAAAAATATAGTTTTGCGCGACCGGATCGATGAGGTTAGAGATGTCTCGGCCGGAGTCAATGTTTTCGCGGATTCTGGTCGAGCTGATATCCTCAAAATGTTCCGCGAGATGCAGATTGATGATCTTGCCGCTGATCGGATAACGCGTTTGGCTCGCGGAGGCGTCCCGTCGCTCGTCCGAACTGCGCTTGAAGATGATGTGATTCAGCGTATGAATCGAATTTTGCCGCGGCTCCATGCGGTAGCAGGAAGCGTTTTCGATGACATCGCTGCCCGCGACAAAATAGAGCTCTTTGCCCGCGAACAGCTTTTTGAGCTTCGTAAGGTCTGCCGGATTGGCAATGTTGACCGGAAAATCGTCCGGAAAAATATAGATGTTTTCTTCATCGGAGACCGACATGCTCATGATCTTGCGGCGCTGCAGGCGCGGCTGCGTCTTTTTGGACCAGCTGAATTCGTCGAGCGCCAGATAGACTTCGCAGCCCATGTCGCGGATTTCGCGGGCGATGGCCTTGTGGCTGAGACTGAACGGGTCGAAAGTTCCCGGGAAAAAAGCCACCTTTTTTGGCTCCTCCATAGCAAAGGCGCCGAGCTCCAGCTCATAGTCACAGATAAAGCGGTATAGGTGCTTCAGGACGGCGGCATTGTGAAAAAAGTCCAGCTCGTTTTCTCTGCGTGAAGCGTACAAGGTCAGAATGCGCTTGCCGCAATGGCAGAAAAGGTTGTATTTTTCAGAAAGGCTGAGCTTGGCGGAGCCAAAGATATTCATGCCGATGCTCCAGAGCGCTTCCTGACTGATGGCCGACTCGTAGTTGGAAAAGCCGCGCACGATCAGGCTGAGCACTCTGTATTTACGCTTTTTGCGTGCCGCGTCACTTTCGAGCGCACCGAACAAGGTCTGATAAAGGTCATAATGTTCGATGACGACACCGAGCGTATGCAGGACCGCTCCGACCACCTGCCCGTTGGTCGAGCTGAAGAACTTTTCGAGATCCAAAAGCAGCTCATCCAGTTCGCGCGGCGGCAGATGCAGCATCAAAACCCCCAGGTAATCCGGAATATATTTGGAAAACTGGTAGTCGCCGATTTCCAGTCCCTTGCTGAGTTCGACAGCGATCTCGTTTCGCTGTTCAAGCGGCAGACGATCGATCATCGAAATCAGCGCGCGTCCGGCCGATTTGCGGACCACGACCGTTTCGCTGACCTTGACGAGATTGCCCAGATGGGTCGCGACATGCAGCGCCTGTCCGTCGCCGCCGGTATGCGAAAGAGAGCGCAGCATGAGACGGATATTGGCGATCTTGACCGGCCAAGGCGTGCGTGCCTTGAGATTGTCCAGATACATCTCGGAAAGATCCTCTCTGGTGAGTTCTGCCTGCGGGTTGAAGCCCAGGCAATGCTTGATTTCCCGGTCGTAGGTCTGACTGAAAGGCGCGTTCGGATAATGATATTTTACGTCGATGGCAGCGGTTTTAAGACCGAGATCCTCCCCCGCAAGCATCCGCTCAGCGAAAACGAGAATCTCCTTTGTCTGCGCTGGGGTAAAAAACTCCGGTTCGAGCATGACTGCCGTCTGCAGCAAGGATTCTTTGTTGCGGTAGGTAAGATTTTCTTCGCGGTACCAGCGTAATAAGGCTTCCGCATATTCCTCGCGCTGCGGCGGCCGGCTGCCGCGCAGAAGTGTGTAAGCGACACTTTTCAGACTGTTTTCAATCCATTTTTTGTGCTGCTCTGTCAGTCTGTAATCCGGCACCAGGATCGCGCGCAGGGTATCCTTCCACAGGGAAAGATTCGTGACATCCTTGTGCGGCGGCGTGACGCCTGCCGGCAGTTCTTTTTTGTATTCTTCGTTGAATTGCGCGATGATCTGCCCGAGGACCTCGGCGGCCTGATTGCGGATATCGCTCTCCTTATGAACCAATAATTCGAGCAAGAAGCGATGTGTCATCAGCTTTTGTTTCTCCGTCATGTAGGCAGAGTATTCGCCTAAGATCGAGATATAGGCGCGAAGATTTTTCCAGTTTTTTTCGCTGCGTGCCGTTTCGATCAGATTCGCGAAATCCTCCTGCCTGGAGAACTTGTTCATCAGACGGATGTTATGCGCGATGGAAAGATTCTTAAATTCCTTGACAACCGCATCGCCGCTGAGCAGCGGATAGTCCTTGGGCTGCGACAGGAGGGGTTTCGGCGGGAGTTTGCGCGGCAGCCGCGGCAGATCGGTCAAAACACCGAGCGACTGCATATAAGCTTCGAAGTCCCGCAGTTTGTTATAGACCTTCCGATAGCGATGCTCCTTGGCGGCATCCACATGATCCAGCTTGTTCAGAATGACGTCAAAGGAATCCGCGAGGCTGTAAAAACGGACAATTTCCTGTCCGGCGGCGTCGCGGGTGCTTTTGACTCTAAAATCCGCGTAGATCAAAAGCAGGGATTCCGCGGAGAGGTTGTCCAGCTCCAGATCCCAGGTCGAGTGATTCGCGGCAATGTGCCCGATCATCGGCATGTTGAAGCGATTAAAGCAGAGGTCGGTGTAATAATAGTGCAGATAGGGAATGCGTTTTTCTTCGCTTTTTTTGCAGCCGTATTTGCCGATATCGTGACCGGCCGCCGCACCCGAAATCAAGCCCAGATCCAACGGGACCCGCAGAGCCGCGAGCTGCCGGGCGGCATGCATGGCGACATAATGGACTCCCGCGATGTGACCGAGCGTATTGAAGGGTGTCAGCTCTGTGCCGAGACGCATAAATTCATAAATATAGTGTTTACCTGCCATGCGGAGCAGCTGTGCGTATTCGCCGCTTCCGCTGTACAGTTCGCGTTCCTCCTGTGTGAGAAGCGCGAAGTCGAGCGTCGGATCAAAAGGCAGGGTCTCGCGCTCAAATCGGTACAGTCCCTTGAGAAACTGCAGCAGAAACAAGCGGGCGGCCGTTTGCTCCGGAGTTTCCACGACACCGGAGGCTTTTTCCGGAAAAATGCGCCCGAGTACCTGCCGGTAGGCATGCTGCAGCCAGCCGTCCGCCGGCGGCGCGCAGAAGCGATTTAATTGCGGTTCCAGCCGCGCGATCACCTTTTTGGCGCAAAATCTGCCGCGCGCATCTGTGTCGGCAAGCAAAGCCTTCGCCAAAAGCTCCGCTTCTCCGGAGTGCAGGAGGGCGGTCATATCGGGAGGCGTCATTTTGACACGCCGCAGGAAGTCTTTTTCGGTCATGCAGACGGAGATGGTGTGGGAAAGGTGAATATGTGGTTCCATTTGATGATTCATGGTGCGCTCCTCGCAAATTTCGGTTTCTTTCGCGCGGGATCCCCGCGCGTATGCCGCGTTAAAGTTATGCGGGACAGATACAGTCCCGAAGGTATCTGAAGATATCTTAAGTATAGCACAGTGAGAAAGCGCCTGCAACGCGCTTTGTGCAGACGGAGCGGAGCAAAATTTCTCTGCTTTGGCGAATTTCGCGAAGAGAAGAGGCAAAATCCCTAAAATCCTCGCAAATCCCATTGACTTAAGGGTCTGGCGGCGTATATAATAAAAGATACGGCACCGCCCCGTGTGGGCGCTTGCGAAGGAAGAATTTATGATAATGAAGAGGTTAGAATACAGATGAAAGAGATTACACTCAGAGAGTTATTTCGAAACACAGATGCCTATGCGGGGCAGGAGGTCCTGATCAAAGGCTGGGTCAGAAACAACAGGAATTCCAACAAGTTTGGGTTTATCGAATTAAATGACGGATCGTTTTTTAAATCCGTGCAGGTCGTATATGAAGAAGCGTTCCTTGACAATTACGAAGAGATCGCAAGGTCCTATGTCGGCTCTGCGCTGGCGGTTCGCGGAGAAGTCGTGCTGACGCCGAACGCGAAGCAGCCGTTTGAGATCAAGGCGAAACAGGTGACGGTCGAAGGCACATCCACGCCGGACTACCCGCTGCAGCCGAAGCGCCACTCGATGGAATTTTTAAGAGAGATCGGTTATCTGCGTCCGAGAACGAACATGTTCAGCGCGGTGTTCCGCGTCCGTTCTTTGGTAGCCTACGCGATTCACAAGTTCTTTCAGGATCAGAACTTCGTCTATGTGCATACCCCTGAGATTACTGCCAGCGACGCAGAGGGTGCCGGCGAGATGTTTCAGGTAACGACGCTGGATCTCGAAAATCTGCCGAGAACCGAGGACGGCAAGATCGACTACAGCCAGGACTTTTTTGGCAAAAAGACCAGTCTGACCGTATCCGGACAGCTGGAGGCGGAGATTTTCGCGCTGGCGTTCCGCAATGTTTACACCTTCGGACCGACCTTCCGCGCGGAGAATTCCAATACCGCCCGCCACGCGTCCGAATTCTGGATGATCGAGCCGGAAATGGCGTTCGCGGAGCTGGATGACTATTTGGAAGTAGCGGAGGCCATGATCAAGTATATCATTCATTACATTCTGGAGAACGCGCCGGAGGAAATGGAGTTCTTCAATTCCTTCGTGGATAAGACCCTGCTCGCCAGACTGGACAATATCGTGAACTCCGACTTTGGCAGAGTCACTTATACGGAAGCAGTCGAACTCTTGCAAAAATCCGGAAAGGAGTTCCAATATCCGGTGGCGTGGGGTATCGACCTGCAGACTGAGCACGAAAGATATTTGACCGAGGAGATTTTTAAGAAGCCGGTATTCGTCACCGATTATCCGAAGGATATCAAGGCCTTCTACATGCGTCTGAATGATGACGGCAAGACCGTCGCGGCGGCAGACCTTTTGGTGCCGGGCGTCGGCGAGATCATCGGCGGTTCTCAGAGAGAAGAAAGACTTGATGTGCTGGAAAAGAGAATGGACGAAATGGGTCTCAACAAGGAGGATTACTGGTGGTACTGCAATCTCCGCAAATTCGGCGGTGTCAAGCACGCGGGCTACGGTCTGGGCTTTGAGCGTATCATCATGTATGTGACCGGTGTGCAGAACATCCGAGACGTCCTTCCATTCCCGAGAACACCAAAGACGGCGGAGTTTTAAGACCGCAAGCGGCAAAGCGCAAGAAACAAGAGGAAAAAAGCAAAGGGCACTTCGGCGTATGACCGAGGTGTCCTTTTGGACATCTGAAAGGAGAGATTTCGCTTATGAATACGAGGACCAAGGGCCTCTTGGCGACCATGATATCGGCGGTTTTTTTTGGGTTTATCCCTCTTTTTGTAAAGACGATCTGCGCGGGCGGCGGCAACAGCGTCAGCGCGGCCTTTTACCGCTTTTTTCTTTCGGTTCCGATTCTTTACATCTATCTGAAGACACAAGGGATTTCCATGCGCATTACGCGGACGGAGTTTGCAAAAATCGCGCTGATTACGATCTTTGGTTACGGCGGAACGGCAGTCCTGCTGTTCTCCTCTTATAACTTCATCCCGTCCGGCATGAGCACGACCATACACTTCATGTATCCGGTTTTTACGATTCTGGGGTGCATGATTTTTTTTAAGGAAAAGGTCAGCCCGCTGAAGCTGCTGTGCGTAGCGCTCTGCTTCGGCGGCATCCTGCTGTTCTATAACGGCGAAAGCGGAGGGAGCGTCCTCGGCATGGCGCTGTCCTTTTTGTCCGGTGTCACCTATGCCTTCTATACGATCTATCTGGAAAAAAGCGGTCTGCAAAAGATGGAAAATCTCAAGCTGATTTTTTACATGAATACCGTCGCGGCGGCGCTGATCCTTGTCATGGCGCTGCTGACCGCGCAATTTACACTGCGGCTCACGCCGCTCGCGTGGGGAACGGCAGTCTTTTTCGCGACAGCGACCTCGCTGATTGGGGTACTGGGCTATCAGATCGGCGTCAAGTGCATCGGACCGCAAAACGCGGCGATTCTCAGCACCTTCGAGCCGATTACCAGCGTGATTGTGGGAGTTTTGGTGTACCGGGAAGCATTTTCGGCACGAACCCTTTTGGGCTGCCTGTGCGTTCTTTCGGCGGTGGTCATCGTCGCAAAAATGAAGGAATAGGGGAAGCCTTAAAATATTTTGATGTTAAATAGGAAGATATTTGGAAAACAGTTGTTTTTTCAATTTCCATTTGATATAATATTGACGATTGTAAAAATATTTTGGGAGGTCTGAATAAATGAAAGACTATACAAGCGAAATGATAAGAAACGTTGCTTTATTAGGACACGGCGGATGCGGCAAAACAACATTCCTCGAGGCGGCCCTTTTGGCAACCGGCGTCATCACCAGATTAGGTAAAGTTGAGGATGGTTCCACGGTATCCGACTACGATAAAATGGAAATTGAAAAAGGATATTCCATCAACACGACCTTAGTACCGGTAGAATACAACAATGTCAAGATCAACTTTGTTGATACTCCGGGATTCTTCGACTTTGCGGGCGAAGTACAGGGCGCGCTCAGAGGCGTGGAAGCAGCGGCTATCGTGGTGGACGCTTCCGCGGGCGTACAGGTAGGAACAGAGAAAGCATGGGACGCATGCAAAAAGATCGGATCTCCGAAATTTATTATTCTCAATAAGATAGATAAAGAAAACGTTGATGTGGCAGCGACGATCCAGCAGCTGCAGGACAAGTTCGGCAACGCGGTCGTCACGCTGGAGGACAAGGACGCGATGGCAGAAGCGATCGCGGAAGTTGACGAAGAATTGATGGATATCTACTTCAACGAGGGAGGATTTACGGACGAGCAGTTCAGCAAGGGCCTGACCAAGGGTATCCTGCAGGGTGATATCGTACCGGTGTTCAAGTGCTCCTCTCTGACCGGCGAAGGCGTCAAAGAAGTTCTGCAGGAAATCATCGAATTCGTGCCGAATCCAACCATCGAAGGTTATCGCGCGAAGGACGAAAACCAGCAGCCGATAATCATCAAAGCGAATCCGGACGACAAACCGGTGCTGTTCATCTTTAAGACTTTGGCGGACTCCTTCCTCGGCAAGATTTCTCTTGCAAAAGTTGTCAGCGGCAAGGTATCCGCCGGCATGACCCTGCATAATTTCAGAGTGGAAAAGGACGAAAAATTAGGCTCTGTATTCTTTGTCAGAGGCAAAGAAAAGATCGACTGCAAAGCAGCCGTCGCGGGCGATATCGTAGCGCTCGGCAAGCTGGAATTCACCAAGACCGGCGATACCCTGTCCGAAAAGAGCAATCCGACCTTTATCAATCCGGTTGAATTCCCGCAGCCGACCCTGTTCATGGCGATCGAAACCGCGGATAAGGGCGCGGACGATAAGCTCTCCACAGGCTTCGCGAGACTGACCGAAGAGGATCCGACACTGGCGCTGGTAAGAAACAAGGAAACGCGTCAGACATTGGTCGGCGGTCAGGGCGAAAGCCAGCTTAACATCGCGCTGAGCAAGTTAAAGACAAAATACGGCGTCAGCGTCAACGTGGTGCCGCAAAAAATCGCATACAGAGAAACCATCAAGGGAACTTCCGATGTACAGGGCAAGCATAAGAAGCAGTCCGGCGGTTCCGGCCAGTATGGCGATGTACATATCAAGTTCGCGCCGTCCGCGCAGGAATTTGAATTCAGCGAAGAGCTCTTCGGCGGCTCTGTTCCGAAACAGTATGTTCCGGCTGTCGAAAAAGGTCTGCTGGAATGCATGGAAAGAGGTCCGCTGGCCGGCTGCAAGGTGCAGAATGTCAAGGCGACCTTATATGACGGTTCCTATCACCCGGTAGACTCCAATGAAACCGCCTTCAAAATCGCGGCATCCCTGGCGTTCAAGAAGGGTATCGCAGAGGCGAAGCCGGTTCTGCTGGAGCCGATCATGAAGCTGGAGATTTCCGTACCGGATGATTTTGTAGGCGCGGTCATGGGCGATCTGCCAACCAGACGCGGCGCAGTGATGGGTATGGATCCGCAGCCGGGCGGCGGACAGATTCTGCACGCGGAAGCGCCGCAGGCGGAGTTATTCGACTACGCGATCGCGCTGCGCTCCATGACACAGGCCAGAGGCTCCTTCACGATGGAATTCGCAAGATATGAAGAGGTTCCGGCTATGAACGCGCAGAAGATCATCGAAGCGCACAAGGCCGAGGAAGAGGCATAGAGCAGCGCGCCGAGAAATACAGACAAAAATTCAAAGCCCCTATGGACAAGATAGGGGCTTTACTGTATAATTGAAAGGAACAAATGTTCGGAGTGAAGCGGAAGCATTTTTGAAATAAGGTTACCGCAATCCCATCGGCTTTAGACAATGGGTAGTTCACGGTTGACGATATGAGCATTGTCGGAATTGCAAGCATGGCAACAGCAACGGAACAGCTTTGCCGTGAAAGGGCAGAGACGCGTCAAAAATGAAAGAGATAAAAGATACGAAAGAGACGGGGAGAAACGGAAAGGAAGCGGAGAGATGGCGAAGAAGGAAAAAACGGTTTTTGTTTGCCAGGAATGCGGCTACGAGAGCACGCAGTGGATGGGAAAGTGCATCTGCGGTGCATGGAACTCGTTCGTAGAGGAAAAGGTTTTGCCGATGCCGGAGGACGATGTCAGGCGCCGGGCGGGCGGCGCCGGTCGTCCGTGATCTTCCACTGCTTCTCCGGGGTATTCTGCCGCTCTGTGAAACGTTCC
>OLNQ01002431.1_pt1 | contig 16168 bp, 8 predicted proteins | sample 1672821 | NCBI WGS metagenome assembly OLNQ01 (sample SAMEA3136727, study PRJEB25190) | human gut metagenome | biome: human gut; feature: human-associated habitat; material: faeces | place: Austria | collected 2013 | reverse complement strand
GGATCTTGCGCTGGCGGCACCGGCGGCGGCGAACGGCTACGTCACCGACCTGCGCTCGCGTTCCTCATAATACAGCCCGCGCGGCAGCTCGCGCTGATAGTCCTCCGCCGAGAGGAAGCAGTTGGTCACAACGCCGCGCCTGAGCTGCGCGGACAGAAGCGGCGCGAGCGCCGCATAGCTCTCAGCCCTCTGCATGCAGATACCGCTCCTTCAGAGCCACGCGGTCGATCTTGCCGTTGGCGTTGTAGGGCAGGGCCTCGAGCTTTTCATAGAGGTTCGGCAGCATGTATTTGGGCAGCAGCTTCCGCAGGTCCTTGGCCAGCGCGTCCGGCTCCATGCCGCCCGCGTAGACGCAGAGAATGCGGTCGCGCGCCGCGTCATAGAGGCAGGCGGCGGCCTGCATCCCGGCGAGGCTGTGCAGGGCGACCTCGATCTCGCCCAGCTCGATGCGGTAGCCCATGTGCTTGATCTGCCCGTCGCGGCGGGCGAGGAAGTAGAGGTATCCGTCCTCCCGCAGCACGGCCATATCGCCGGTGCGGTAGAGGATGTCGCGGAAATCGTGGCAGAGCGGGTTCTGGATGAAGGCCGCGTCCGTCTTGGCGGGGTCTGCAAAGTAGCCCGCGGCGACGCCGGAGCCGCGCACGCAGATCTCGCCCGGCTCGCCGGGCTGCGCCTCGGTCAGATCGTCCTTCAGGAGGATGATCTGCTTGTTGCGGCAGGCGCGGCCGATGGGGATGGGCTCGTCGTCGCGGTACTCGCGCGTCAGGTGCATGGCGGCGCAGTCGATGGTCGTCTCGGTCGGGCCGTACATGTTGACGACCTGCAGTCCGGACACGGCGGCCTTCCACAAATTCACATACCGCGCCTGCAGCGCTTCGCCGCCGACGACGATCTTCCGCAGCGCATGCGGGACGCACCGTTCCAGCGCGCCGGAACTTGCCGCCAGATGGAACGCGGACGTGGCCCAGTTCACGGCGGTCACGCCGTGCTGGTCGAGTGCCTGCAGTAAAAACAGCGGCAGTGCGAAAAATTTCTTCTCCAGAATCACGCAAGTTGCACCGAGTTTCAGCGTCTGGTACAGATCCTTGCAGGAGGTGTCAAAGTAAAACGGCGACTGATTGCCGAAGACCTCATGCTCGGTATAGCCGCAGAAGTCCGTCAGCCAGTCGGTAAAGTCCAGAATGGCGCGGTGGGAGATGACAATGCCCTTCGGCGTTCCGGTCGAGCCGGAGGTAAAGAGCAGGTACACGGGATCCAGATCGATGATCTGCTCGCGCCGGGCTTGCAGGAGCGCATCGTCCGGCGCGGTTTTCTCCGCTTCCTCCAGGCAGACAAGCGGCGCGCAGTCCATAAGCCGCTCCGCCTGCGGGCGGCTCGATTCCGAAAAGACGATCGCGCGGGCATGCACCTGCGCGAGAATGCGGCGCATGCGCGCTTCGGGCATCTGCTCGTCGATGGGAACATAATAATTCCCGCTCTGCAAAACACCTTGCAGGGCCGCAACGCTCTGTACTGTCCGGCCTGTGAGCACGGCCACGGGCGCGTTTTTGCAGCCCGGAAGTCCGGCCAGCACGGTTCCCAGCGCCCGTGCACGCGTCAGCAGCTGCCCGAAGGTCAGACTGCCGGAGGCGTCGGAAAAGGCAATCTTGTCCGGGACGCGCGCGGCGGTGCGCTCCAGATATTCAGCGGCGTTTGTCATCGGCATGAGCGCATCCTCCTTTAACTCGGCTGCACATACTTTTGAGAATTTTACCACATACGCGCGCAAATGTAAAGGCGGAACGCGGCGCGCATTTTTTCGCCCGCAGCGGTTGAGTCCGGGCTGGTTTCATGGTAGAATGCGGATAGAAAAAAACAGGGGAGTGCATGGTATATGGAAAAACGAACGATCCTGATTGCAAACGACGATGGAATCGGCGCGGAGGGCATCGCGCGGCTGGCCGCGGCGGCGCTGCCGTTCGGCCGCGTCTTTGTCGCAGCGCCGGACACCCAATGCAGCGGCATGTCGCAGAAACTGACCATCCGGGGCGAACTTTCCGTGACGGAAGCGCCGTTCCCCGTTCCGGTCGAGGCCGCGTGGGCCGTCGGCGGAACGCCTGCGGACTGCGTCAAGGCTGCGATCAAGGCGCTTTTGCCCGTGCGGCTGGACGTGGTGCTGACGGGAATCAACCGGGGGTATAACGCGGGCTTCGACATCGCGTATTCCGGCACGGTCGGCGCTGCGTTGGAGGCTGTGATGAACGGCGTGCCCGCCATTGCCTTTTCCGCGCGCGAGAACGGCAATCCCGGCGCGGCGGAGGCGTATCTGCCCGTCGTGCTCGAAGCGCTGCTTGCACGCCCGGCGGAGCCGGGGCGCGTGTGGAACGTCAATTTCCCGGACTGCGCCGCGGCGCAGTGCAAAGGCGTACTGTACGGCAGAACGCCGGCAGCGTGCAGCTTCTATGACAATGACTATGTTCGCACCGGCGACGCACTTTCCATCCGCGTCACGAATCCCGGCCCGGACAGATGCAAAGAAGGCAGCGACATCCATGCAGTCCTGCACGGATATGTTTCCGTTGGAGCAATCAGAAGTCCGCTTTTTTAAACTGACAGGAGGAATAAATTATGTATGATGTGATCGCGCTGGGCGAACTGCTTGTTGATCTTGCGGAGCGCACAAAGGACGAAAACGGCTACCCCACGCTTGCCGCCAACCCTGGCGGCGCACCCGGCAACTTTCTTGCCGCGCTGAGCGCGTATGGAAAGAAGACCGCGTTTCTCGCCAAAGTCGGAGACGACACCTTCGGCCATCTGCTGACCGGCACAATGCGCCGCGCCGGAATCGATACGCGCGGCATTCTGATCAGCCCCGACACATTCACGACGCTTGCCTTCGTGACCTTCGACGCGCACGGCGACCGCTCGTTCGCTTTCGCACGCAAGCCCGGTGCGGACACGCAGCTGCGCTGGGAGGAGATCGATCCGGCCATGCTGGAGCAGGCCCGCGTGTTCCACTTCGGTTCACTCAGCTGCACGGACGAGCCTGCCCGCACGGCCACGCAGAAGGCCGCGGCCTATGCCCGTGCGCACGGCAAACTCGTCACCTACGACCCCAATTACCGCGCCCCGCTGTGGAAAACAGAGCAGGAGGCAAGGGAACAGATCCTCTGGGGCCTTTCGCAGGCGGATATCGTCAAGATCAGCGATGAGGAGACGCAGTTCCTCTGGGGCTGCGGCCCGGAAGAGGGCGCCGAGCGCGTGCTGGCGCTGGGGGCGAGGCTCGTCATGGTCACGCTGGGGCCGAAGGGCTGCTTGCTTAAAAATGCACAGGCGGAATTCTCCTGCGGCTGCCCGAAGGTGCAGCCGATTGACACGACCGGCGCGGGCGATATCTTCGGCGGCAGCGCCGTATCCCGCTTTCTGGAACTGAACAAGGCGCCGGAGGCGCTGATGCGGGGCGATCTTGCCTATATGGCCCGCTACGCAGCAGCCGCTGCCAGCCTCTCCACCGAAGTTTCCGGCGGCATTCCGTCCATCCCGAAAAAGGAAGCCGTCCTGCAAAAAATACAGGAGGAATATTAAGTAAATGCGCCCTAAAAGACTCCCCTTTCAGAAGAGGTTCATACAGGATCATGGGTGACAATTTGCCCGCCCGGCAGGGACTGCCGGGCGGGCTTTGTCTGTCTGTTGGGGAATTTGTGGGCAGAATCAACAAAATCGTTTCGGTAAAATTTACGCAAAGCCGGTAAAATCTCCGTAAAGGCACTGGATTTTAACGGGCGGAACTGCTATACTATGAAATACAGAACTCTGCGACTGCGGCTCCCTTGACGGCTGCCGTTTTCGTTTCTGTATCAGGACGCAGAAGGAGGCTTCAAAAGAGGTGCTTTGCGCAGGACGAGCCTGCGCACAACATGAACATTCAGAATTTGAACAGAAATCAGGAGGAAATGCAAGCATGAAAAAACGTATCACGCGATGTCTTGCGCTGCTGCTGGCCGTCGTCATGGTCCTTTCGGTCATGCCGGCCGCTATGGCGGAGGAGACAACGCAGACGCAGACCTACACCAAGGTCACAGAAGCGCCTGCGGACTGGTCTGGTACATACCTGATCGTGTCCGAGGGTGACAAACTGATTATGGACGGTTCCCTTGACAAGCTTGACGTTGAAGGGAACAAGGTCGATGTTACGATCACCGACAGCAAAATCACCGGTGATTATGCGAAATATGCGTTTACCGTTGAGCCGATGACTGGCGGCTACGCCATCAAGTCTGCAAGCGGAAAGTATATTTCGGGTAAGTCCGGAAGCAACAAGCTGAACAGTGGTTCCACACAGTCTCTCAATACGATTGAACTTACCAGCGGTAAGGTGATCGTTACCAGCGACGGAACAACACTGCAATACAACAATGCAGCAAAGAACGGCACCAGATTCCGTTACTACAAGTCGCAGAATCAGCAGCCGATCTCGCTGTACAAGATTGAAACCGCAGCCAAGCAGCAGGTCGAAACCCCGACTGCTACCCCGGCTGCGGGCGAAGTAGCAAAGGGAACGAAGGTCGAGTTCAAGTGCAAGACTGAGGGTGCGAAGATTTCCTACAAGACCACGGGTGAGTATACCGAGTATACCGACCCCGTCGAGGTGAATGCAGACACCACCTTCACCGTCAAGGCCACGAAGGACGGCATGGACGACAGCGACGAAGTGAAATTCGCCTACACCGTCAAGGCCGAAGAACCGGTTCAGAGCCTGTTCAAGGACGGCGAGCAGATCGTCATCTACAACCCGGCTAACATGAAGGCCCTGTCCACTGAATACTCCGGCTTCTACAACAAGGGCACGGATGTAACGCTGACGAACGGCACGCTGACCGGCTACACCGAGGCCGACGTCTGGACGGTCGGCGTCAACGCGGACGGTTCTTACACGTTCTCCACCAAGGACGGCAAGAAACTTTCCATGGGTGAGAAGTTTACCAGCACACCGCTGGACGACGTGAACACCGCATGGAAGGTTTCCGCGGCTGCAACGACCGGCTGCTATTACATCCAGAACGCCGTGCGCGGCAACTATCTGGAGTGGTACGCCGATAAGAGCAACTGGAGCAGCTACAACAAAATCAGCGATGAACTGCTGTTTGCGCAGGCGTTCTACCGCGTCCGCAAGAGCGGCATCGTGACCAGCCTGTCCGACGGCGACACGGTCGTGGTCTTCAACCCGGCCAACGGCAAGGCCCTGTCCACCGAGTACTCCGGCTTCTATAACAAGGGCACGGATGTGACACTGGCAGACGGCAAGCTGTCCGGCTACACCAAGGCCGACATCTGGACCGTCGGCGTCAACGCAGACGGCACCTACACGTTCTCCACCAGCGAGGGCAAGAAACTCTCCATGGGCGCAAGCTACGGCAGCACGCCGCTGGACGATGTGAACACCGCATGGAACGTCACGGCTGCGAAGACCGAAAACTGCTTCTATATCCAGAACGCCGCACGCGGCAACTATCTGGAGTGGTACGCCGAGAAGAACAACTGGAGCAGCTACAGCAGAATCGGCGATGAGGCGCTGTTTGCCCAGCAGTTCTATCTGGTTGTGGACGACGGCGGCTCCGATGAGCCCTCCGGCGATCTGCCCAAGCCCGGCGACAAGTTCGTGATCTACAACCAGAACGCACAGGCGGTTCTGGCGGCGGAGAACGATTCCAAGTCCATTGAAAAGGCAGCAGCTACCGTCGCGGACGGCAAGGCCACCCCGGCGAACGGCGCTGTCGTGTTCACCGTCGAGCAGAACGGCGAATACCTCCGCTTCAAGAGCGAGGCCTATGGCTACCTCTGCTCCAACGGCACTGGCAACAACGCGTTCTACAGCAAGGACTTCTCCGAAGAGGGCGTTACGGCTGAAGACGCCGACTGGCTCGTCCGCGAATGCTCCGGCGGCGTGGGCGGCTATGAGATGGAGAGCCGCACGGCGAAGTTCAACAATAGGTATAGCCAGTGGTTGGAGTACTACTCCGATTCGTTCAAGACCTACAGCATGGATAAGAGCAAGGTCACGGATTACACCATCTACTCCTTCTTCTTCTATCCCGTGGCGGACGGCGTGAATGTGGACGGCGGCCTTGTCGTGCAGCCCACCATCACCTTCCCCGAAACCATGCTCCCGGCCTATGTCGGCGATGATTACGAGTTTGACCTCGAGATCGACACGATCTATGCGATCGATGATCCGTGGATCGAGTACAGCGTCAAGAAGGCCGATGGAACGTACATCCCCGGCTATCTCAGCGAGCTGCAGGGCAACACGGACGTGGAGGTTCTGGACGGCTTCACCACCGGCAAGGGCCGCGTCCATATCACGGTCTTTGATTCGGATATCGCTGAGGCGGCCAAGGCTGGCAGCACGATGACCCTGACCTTCGCGTTCAAGGATGTCAAGGGCAACGAGGCCAGAGCGTCCTACACCGTAGACATTCTCGACGAGGCTGTGATCTCCAACGTGAAGCCCGCGCAGGGTGCGCAGACCGGCGAGAACAAGCGGCCGACGATATCCGCGGATATCGTGAACGCTGGCGAGAACGCCAGCGTAACGATGACTGTCAACGGCGAAAAGGTCGATGCTGCCTACGCAGACGGCAAGGTCACCTACACCCCGGCTGCCAATATGGCGGACGGCAAGGTCACGGTAACTGTGACGGTCAAGCGTGCGGATGAAAAGGAAACCAGCAAGACCTGGTCCTTCACCATCGGCGAGGCGACCTTCCAGCGCTACTTCGGCCAGCTGCACTCCCACACGCAGTATTCCGACGGCGCTGGCTCGCTGGAAAGCGCACTGGCGTATATCAAGGCGCTGCCTGACAGCGCGAACGTTGACTTCGTCGCGTTCACCGACCATTCCAACTACTTTGACAAGTCCGGCGCAGCCAATCCCGAGGGCGCGCTCTACGACATGAGCCAAGCGACGGAATACAGCCAGGAAACCTGGAAAGCCTATAAGGACGCGGTCGCTGCGTTCAATACGGAAAATGCAGGCAGCATGGTCGCCATTGCGGGCTTTGAAATGACGTGGTCCGGCGGTCCCGGCCATATCAACACCTTCAACACCCCCGGCATCGTCTCCCGCAACAACACGACGCTCAACAACAAGACCAAGGATGCAGGCCTGCAGGCCTACTACAAGCTTCTGTCGCAGACAGAGGGCGTCGATTCCATCAGCCAGTTCAACCATCCGGGCACGACGTTCGGCAACTTCATTGACTTCGGTTATTGGGATGCGGTCGTTGACACCCGTATGTACATGGTCGAAGTCGGCAACGGCGAAGGCCAGATCGGCGCAGGCGGCTATTATCCCAGCTACGAGCAGTACATCATGGCGCTCGACAAGGGCTGGCACGTCGCCCCGACCAACAACCAGGATAACCACAAGGGCCGCTGGGGCAACGCCAACGACGCCCGCGACGTCATCCTGACCGACGACTTCTCCGAATCCGGCATCTACGCAGCGCTCAGAGCGCGCCGTATGTACGCCACCGAGGACAAGAATCTCGTGCTGGACTACACGGTCAACGGCAACATGATGGGCTCCATCATCGACGTTCCCGAGAAGCTGAACTTCGAGATCTCCTTCAACGATCCCGACCGCACCGATTCCATCGCCAAGGTCGAACTGGTCGTCAACTCCGGCAAGGTCGCCTATACCTGGGACAGTGCCGCAGATCTCACCAAGGGCTCCGTCAGCGTGGAACTGGCGCCTGAGTACACCTATTACTTTGTCCGTGTCACCGAGGGCGACGGCGATCTGGCCGTGACCGCGCCTGTCTGGGTCGGCGAATCGCTCAAGCTTGGCATTTCCAAGGCTGAATGCGGCACGTCTACCCCTGTCACCGACGAAGAACTGACCATCACCACCACGTTCTTCAACAGTGAGGCAAAGCCCGCTACCATCAAGTCCATCACCTATGCCATCGGCGGCGAAACCATCGGCACCGTGACGGATCCCATCACGCTGGCTGCAAGCAGCACGCAGGATGTGGAATTCAAGTATACCCCGACAAAGGCCCGCATCATGACTGTTAAGATCACGGCTGTGATCGAGCAGGACGGCAAGGAGTACACGTTCACCAAGGACGTCACGCTCGATGTGCTTGACGCAAGCAAGCTTGTCTACATCGGCATTGACGCCTCGCACTACAACGAATACGTTGCAGGCAACTATAAGGACTCCATGGGCAACTTCGGCGAACTGGCTGCGGCCTATTCCGTGCGTACAGTCACGCTGAAGACCAGCGAGGAACTCATCGCGGCCTGCGGCAATTCCAAGTACAAGGCCATCATCCTGACGGCTCCGTCCCGCCGGCTGGAGGCAGCGCAGGCTGACCCCAAGACCTATTCCACAGAAGAACTGAACGCCATCAAGATGTTCAACGACAACGGCGGTATGGTGATCCTCGCCGGTTGGTCTGACAACTACGAGAATTACCCCATCATCCAGAACAACCCGGACATCAAGCATATGGCCGCGACGCAGAACGAGGTTCTTGCCAAACTCGGCTCCAGCCTCCGTATCTCTGACGACGCAACGTATGACGATGTTCGCTCTGCAGCCGACGGCGTTGACAAGTGGAGACTCTACTTCTCGTCCTACAACATGGATAACCCGCTTCTGGACGGCGTGGAATTCGATGCAGAGCATCCGTATGACAAACTCTACACCGAACGCTTCAGCCACTACGGCGGCGCGTCCATCTACGCGGTTGACGCAGACGGCAACCCGACCTCTACGCTGCCCGCAACGGTCAGCCCGGCAGTCTACGGCCATGCAACGACCTACTCTGTGGACGTTGACAGCGACGGCCTCGGCGGCGCAGCTACCCCGAAGTACACCTTCGCAGAAAACGATGACCGCCTGATGGTCATGGCGTCCGAGCAGATCGAGGGCAAGGGCCTCATCATCGTCTCCGGCGCAGCCTTCATGTCGAACTTCGAGGTGCAGTACCAGGCCTCCGACAGCGGCGCGGAGAAGAACTACTCCAACTACAAGATCTGCCAGAATCTCGTCTCCATGCTCAACCAGACCGAGATCGCCAAGATCGCGGATGTGCAGGCAGAGGCAGAGGAGGGCGTCAAGTTTACCGTGGAGGGCATCGTGACCTCCAACGCCTCCGGCTATGACAAGGATACCGCGTTCTTCGACTGCATCTATGTGCAGGACAACACCGCCGGTATCAACGCCTTCCCGGTCGCAGGCAACTTTAAGATCGGCGATAAGGTTCGTGTCACCGGTACGACGTCCTCCTATCAGGGCGAGCGTCAGCTGGCTGTGACGAAGATCGAAAAGATTGCGGACGCGGAGGCTCCGGCTCCCGTGGAAGTCACTGCCGCGCAGATCAACGACGGCTCCGTCCTCGGCAGCCTCGTCAAGATCAAGGGCACGATCACCAGAGTGGAAGAGGCTGAAGGCAAGATCCAGACCATCATGGTCAAGGATGCAGCCGGCAACGAAGCACGCGTCTTCATCGACGGCTACATCACGAAGGACACGGAAGTTGAGAACGCAGTTGTCGGCAATCTGGTCGAGGCGGTCGGTCTGGCTTCCTATGACAACACCTTCGTCCTCTCGGACGGCACGCCCGTCTATCCGCGTATCCGTATCCGCAACCGCGCTGATGTCGTCTGCACCGCAGGCGAGACGCCGGTCGAGACGTGGAGCATCACCTACGTCACCGATGGCGGCACGATCAACGGTGAATACCCGACGACCTACACCAAGGGCACTGTGACCGTTCTCCCGACCAATGTGACCAAGCCCGGCTATACCTTCCTCGGCTGGTTCACCGCGTATTCCGGCGGCGTGCTGGTCAAGCAGATCGGCGCGACGGAAACCGGCGAAAAGACCTTCTATGCACGTTGGCAGAAGAACGTCCTGCCGCCTCCGCCCATCACCCCCGGCACCCCGAGCGCCCCGGTCACCCCGGCCAAGCCTGCTGCCCCGGTAGGGCTCCCGTTTGCCGATGTGTCCGGCAGCGACTGGTTCTATAACGATGTCCGCTATGTCTACGAGAAGGGCATCATGGACGGCACGGGCATCGATCGCTTCTCTCCCAACGCACCGCTGACCCGCGCCATGATCGTTACCATCCTCTACCGCATGGCGGGCAGCCCGTCCGTTTCCGGCTCGTCCGACTTTACGGATGTGGCCGCCGGCAAGTGGTTTGCCAAGGCGGTCGCATGGGCGGCGGCCAACGGCATCGTCAACGGCTACGGTTCCGGCCTCTTTGGCCCGAACGACCCCGTGACCCGTGAGCAGCTTGCGGCGATCCTGTACCGCTACGCAGTCTACGGCGGCATGACGGCTGTGACGCTCGAGGAAAATCTCGGCAGCTTTGCCGACACGGCGCAGCTCTCCGCCTACGCCATTCAGGCGATGAACTGGGCGGTCGGCCAGGGTCTGATCAACGGCTCCGGCAGCAACCTTGTGCCGAAGGCACAGGCGACCCGCGCACAGGTCGCGGCGATCATCCACCGCTATCTTGAGCGCTGAGTTCCCCAACAATACAAAACTGCCCCGCCGGGTTTCCCGGCGGGGCAGTCCCCCATCCTGCATAAACTTTGCTTCCTGAAGGAGAATCCATGAAGAACTTACAATGCAAGCTGACGCGCAAGCGCTGGATGGAGATCGGCGTGAGCGTTTTGCTGTTCGTGCTGATCATCGCGTGGGCGCTGGTCCTGGAATATACGGAGCCTGACCGCGAGGCGACTGCCGCGCGCAAGCGGTATTTTGCTGTTGCGCGCGTCACGGACATTCTGGACGACAACGCGGAGACCCAGGACTGGACGGAGGGCCGCCGCATCGGCCAGCAGTATCTTGAGGTCGAGATTCTGAACGGCCCGTGGAAGGGCGAGATACTCGAAACGATCAACTATCTGACCATCTATACCAACGTTGACGCGAAGATCGGCACAAAAATCGTCGTCCGCCTTGATCTGGATGACGCGGGGGAGCCGTATGTCATATCCATTCCGAATTATAACCGCGCGCCGGTGCTGCTCGGCCTGCTTGCCATATTTGCCGCGCTGCTCCTGCTGATTGGCCGGAAAAAGGGCCTCACGGCCCTGCTGGGGCTTTTGTATACGCTTGCGTGCGTCTGGTTCATTCAGGTACCCATGATCCTGCGCGGCGCGCAGCCGGTCGTGGTCACGGTCGTGCTCGTCGCGCTGACGACGGCGGCCTCCCTCCTGTTCCTGAACGGCTTCAGCCGCAAGACGCTCTGCGCCACGCTCGGCTGCATCGGCGGCGTGGCCGTCGCGGGCATTTTCGCTGCCCTGTGCGGGTCGATATCGCCGCTCAACGGATTCAATCTGCCGGAGGCGGAGGAACTTGTCCTGCGCGCATCCGACCGGGGACTGAAGATCAGCGGCCTGTTCGTCAGCGGCATTCTCATCGCCTCGCTCGGCGCAGTCATGGACGTGGCCATGTCCATTTCCTCCGCCTGCTGGGAACTGCGCGAGCTGAACCCCGACCTGCCGCGTAAGGCGCTGTTCCGCTCCGGCATGAACATCGGACAGGACGCCATGGGCACCATGGCGAACACGCTCATCCTCGCCTTCGCCGGTTCGAGCCTCAATACACTCCTGCTGTTCCAGATCTTTGATTATCCCATGATCCAGATCTTCAACGCTGACTCCATCGCCATCGAGATCATCCGCGGCGTGGCCGGCACCATCGGCATCATCCTGACTGTCCCCCTTGTCGCCCTCCTGAGTGCCGAAATCATGGGACCGAAAAAGAACGCATAATCCAGTTCTTGAACCGAAAAACCGGCCGTATGGCCGGTTTTTGGTTTACTTTCTCTGCAAAGTTCGCTATACTGTTCAGGAATGAGAAAGACAGGAGACGTATTGAATATGACCACTTGCATCAAATGCGGCGCGCCGATCGAAGACGGGGAATTGTTCTGCGCAAACTGCGCGCAGAACGGTGCGGCAGTGCAGCCAAGACCTGCTCCGCTCCCCGCCGGGAGAATGCAGACCCCGCCGCGGCTGAAAAAGCAGCCGGCGGAACCGGTGTCTGCTGCGAAAAAACGTGCCGGTTCGCCTTCGACGGGCATTCTTGCAATCTGCTGCATCCTGCTTCTGGCTGCTGGCGCATTTTTGTATCTGACCGGCAGCGCAAAGCTGCGCAGTCAGCAGGCGGAACTCGACCGGCTGCGGGCGGAAACATCGTTTTTTGACCAATATGCCGTCTGCGTGAACGTCGGAAGCGAGGTCTATCACCGGTATGGCTGCACGCTGTTTAAACCGGAGAATTTTGAAATCCTCAACGAGAAGCTGGCCGAGGCTGAGGGATATCTGTCCTGCCCGGTCTGCATCGGGCAGTAAGGAGCGGGCAGGATGGATATTCTCTCCCTGTGCCAGAGGATGGTCATGCTGTTTTTCTGCATGGCCTGCGGCTTCTGCGCCGCGAAGGGCGGCGCGATGGACGTGCAGAGTAACAAAAAGCTTTCGTCGCTTATCGTGACCGTTGCAAACCCCATGCAGATTCTCGCCTCCGCACTGACGGGCGAACGGCTGCTCTCAATCGGGCAAACGCTGCGGTTGATGGGCCTGATCGCGTTGCTCTATGCCGCGCTGATCGGCCTGAGTTTCCCAATCGCACGGCTGCTGCGCGTCAAAGAACGCGAGGCCGGGCTGTACCGGTTCATGTTCATCTTCGGCAACATCGGGTTTCTCGGCTATCCGGTCGTGGAGTCGCTGCTGGGTTATCAGGCGACCTTCTATGTGACGCTGGCCGTGCTGGCCTTCCAGCTGCTCTGCTGGAGTTACGGCGTGAGTCTGATCGAAGGACAGGCGCGTTTTCACTTTCAGTGGAAAATCCTGCGGCAGCCGTGCGTTGCAGCGTCGCTGGCGGCGTTCGTGATTTATCTGTCCGGCTGGCAGCCACCGGTGCTGCTGCACCAGACTGTCAAATATGTCGGAGACATCACAAGTCCTATCGCCATGCTGATTGTCGGCTGTTCGCTTGCGCAGATGCGATTCGGGCAAATCTTCGGAAACTGGCGGGTGTATGTGCTGGTGCTGTTCAAGATGATTGCCGTGCCGTTGCTGGCGCATTTTGCGCTGCGGCAGGTACTGGACAATGAACGGATTCTGTGTGTGCTGACGGTCCTTTTGTGCATGCCCATTGCCACCAACACAACCATCCTGAGTTACCAGTACGGCGCTGACGAGACGACTGCCTCCTCCGGCGTGTTTGTCAGTACGCTTCTTTGCATGCTGACAATCCCTCTGATGATGAAGCTGCTGTTCGGAACGTAAGGGGCGACAGCGCCCAAGAGGCTCGTTTTTACGTCCCCGCTGTCTGCGCGCGCAGGGCAGCGTAGACGCCGACCAGCTGCGTTGCGAGTTTCAGCGGGTCGTCGGTTTTTTTGAGTTTGACGGACAGCATCGGCACCTTGCCTGCAGAGAAGAAGATGCGCCCCTTGAACTGCGCTTCGGCGCAGCAGCCGGAGATGGCGGCGAAGTCCATCGTGGCCAATGAGAGGAGGATCGCGCCGTCCTTCTGCGTGATTTCCGTGATGCCGGCCGCTGCGGCTCTTGCGCGCAACAGTGCGATGGCAATCAGATTCATAACGCCCTTTGGAGGATCTCCGAAGCGATCGACGATCTCGTCGAGCAGTTCGTCGGCATCCTCCTGCGTGCGGATGGCTGCCATGCGGCGGTAGAGATCCATGCGCTGTTCGCCGGAGGTAACATAGTCCTTGTTGATGTTTGCGGTGACGGTGAGGTCGGCGGTGCATTCGGGCTCCTTCTGCGCTTCCTCGCCGCGCTCTTCGAGCACGGCGTCTTCGAGCAGCTTCAGATACATATCATAGCCGACGGTCATCATATGACCGGATTGCTCCGCACCCAGAAGATCGCCCGCACCACGAATTTCAAGGTCGCGCATGGCGATTTTAAAGCCGGAGCCGAATTCCGCGTATTCGCGGATGGTGTCGAGCCGCTTTTCCGCGATCTCGGACAACACTTTCCCCTTGCGGAACGTCAGATACGCATAGGCGTGGCGGCTCGAACGGCCCACGCGGCCGCGAATCTGGTGCAGCTGCGCAAGGCCCAGCCGGTCAGCGTCCTCAATGATGAGCGTGTTGACATTCGGGATGTCAATGCCCGTTTCAATGATGGTCGTGCAGACAAGGATCTGAACTTCGCCGTTTGACATTGCCTGCATGACGTCGCCGAGTTGTTCCTCGTTCATTTTGCCGTGCGCGACAGCGATCTCCGCCTCGGGGATGCGCTGTTTGATTTTGGCCGCGCACTGGTCGATGGATTCCACACGGTTGTGGAGATAATAGACCTGCCCGCCGCGGGCAAGTTCACGCCGGATCGCCTCGTCGAGAATGCCGTCCTGGTGCTCAAGCACAAACGTCTGCACAGGATAGCGGTCCTGCGGCGGCTGTTCGATGGTGGACATGTCACGAAGCCCCGACAGCGCCATATTGAGCGTGCGCGGGATGGGCGTTGCGGACAGTGTTAAGACGTCCACGCCTCGTGAAAGTTCTTTTAACCGTTCCTTGTGCGTCACGCCGAAGCGCTGTTCCTCATCGACAATGAGCAAGCCGAGGTCGTGAAAATGAATGTCCTTCTGCAGCAGCTTGTGCGTGCCGACGATCAGATCGATTTTGCCGGATTGCAGATCGAAGAGCGTTTTTTTGATCTGCGCAGGGGTGCGGAAACGGGAGAGCACGTCGATGGTGACTGGAAAGGTTGCAAAGCGGCGCATGGCCGTGAGATAGTGCTGCTGGGCCAGAACGGTCGTCGGGACTAAGATTGCGACCTGCTTGCCGTCCAGCATGCACTTCATGGCCGCGCGCAGCGCGACCTCCGTCTTGCCGAAGCCGACATCGCCGCAGAGAAGCCGGTCCATCGGCGCGGGGGATTCCATATCGCGCTTGATCTCGTCGATGCAGCGCAGCTGATCGTCGGTCTCCGCGTATTCAAAGCTCTCCTCAAATTCCTGCTGCCACGGCGAATCCGCCGCGAACGCAAAGCCCGGCAGCCGCTTGCGTTCGGCGTAGAGTTTAATCAGGCCCGCAGCCAGGTCCTTTGCCGCGGCCTTTGCCTTGGCCTTTGTCTTCTGCCACTGGTCGCCGCCGAGTTTATTGAGCCGGACAGGCGTATCTTCGCCGGCACCGATATACTTGCTGACCAGATCCAGCTGTGTTGCGGGCACATACAGACAGTCCGTGCCCTGATAGGCGATCTTGACGTAATCCTTTGTGACGCCGCCGACCTTCAGCTGCTCCATGCCGACGTAGCGGCCGATGCCGTGGTGCTCGTGTACGACGAGATCGCCGGGAGTCAGATCGGTGAACGAATCGAGTTTTTTGCGGTTCGTGGCTTTCTTCGGCGCACGGACGCGCTTGCGCTCCTGCCGGACGGCGATCTGCCCCTCTGTTAAGATGGCAAATTTCAGCGTCGGGTATTCAAGCCCCGCGGGAAGCGAGCCCGGCGCGAGCAGGATCTGCCCCGGCTGCGGCAGCTTCGTGAGCGGGAACGCCAGAAGCGCGTTCAGCCCGTTCTGCGCCAGAAGGTCTTTCAGAATTTCGCCGCGCCGCTGGCCGCCGCACAGGACGATCGAGCCATATTGGTTGGCCGTGTAATTTTTCAGGTCCGATGCCGCCGTCTCCAGACTGCCGCCATAGCCCGGCAGCTGCCGGGCCGTGAACGACAGGAGCTTTTTGGGCGGCAGGCTCTCGGGATACCGGGCCGCGAGGAAGCCGTCGCAGTAGACGACCGCCCGGCCGCGCAGCTGCGCGGCCAGATCCTCGATCGAGCCGTAATAATCGCACAGCTCGCCAAACAGCGTGCCGGAGGTCAAAAACGAATCGAGCAGCAGGCCGAATTCCTCCGCCTTTTCCTTCTCCGCCCGCTGCAGATTCCCGTGGTCGCAGAACGCGACGACCGCCTCCTGCGACAAATACGCGGCGGCCGTGGTGAACTCCGGATAGATGAGCGCCATATAGCGGTCGGCGCTGGCAAAGAGCGTCTCGTTCTCAAGTGCTTCGCAGTCCTTCTGCAGGGTGTCGATCAGCGCCTGATTGGGCGTTTTCCGGCGCTGCTGGCGCGCGATGATCGCGCGCAGATCCTCACACAGCCCCGCCGTGCCCTGCGGGTGCAGATGCGCCTCCGT
>OLNQ01002429.1_pt1 | contig 16180 bp, 16 predicted proteins | sample 1672821 | NCBI WGS metagenome assembly OLNQ01 (sample SAMEA3136727, study PRJEB25190) | human gut metagenome | biome: human gut; feature: human-associated habitat; material: faeces | place: Austria | collected 2013 | reverse complement strand
TGGGCGTAGGAAAATTGAAGAGAGCTATCCTTAGTACGAGAGGACCGGGATGGACCAACCTCTGGTGTATCTGTTGTAACGCCAGTTGCAGTGCAGAGTAGCTATGTTGGGAATGGATAATCGCTGAAAGCATCTAAGCGAGAAGCCAACTTTAAGATGAGTTTTCCCATATTTTATATAGTAAGATCCCTCAAAGACGATGAGGTTGATAGGCTAGATGTGGAAGCATGGTGACATGTTGAGCTGACTAGTACTAATAGATCGAGGATTTAACCCTATAAATTAATTTGATGAACACAATATCTAAGTTTTCAGAGAATTATTTTCTCTAATATTTTCTTGGTAACGATAGCAAGTGGGGTACACCTGTTCCCATCCCGAACACAGAAGTTAAGCCACTTAACGCCGACGATAGTGTATGCGAAAATAGGAAGTTGCCAAGATTTTTTTTGTTTTATTTTAAATTTTACAAAACATCTTGAAATCTTATATTTTACTTTGTTATAATGGACTAGATGGAAAGAGGGAAGATTATGAATTATAAAATTACATCATATAATGAAAAAGATACTATATCTTTAGCTGAAAATATTGAATCAGAACATTTTCCTAATATGGTCATATGTTTAATAGGTGATTTAGGTAGTGGAAAAACAATTTTTACTAAAGGCTTTGCATCAGCCTTAGAGGTTCAAGAAGAAGTTACTAGCCCAACTTTTAATATAATAAAAGAATATAATAGTGGTCAACTTCCACTATATCATATGGATGTTTATCGATTAGATGGGAAAGTAGAAGATATTGGCATAGAAGATTACTACGATAAGGGTGGAGTTACTATCATTGAATGGGCAGATATGATTAAAGATTATCTTCCTGAAGAAAGACTAGAAATCAAATTTAAGCTTTCTAGTGATGATGAAGATACTAGAATTATAACTATTACTCCATACGGTAAACAATATGAAGATTTATGTGAGGACGTATTATGAAAGTTCTTTACGTAGATACATCTTCAGATTATTTATATAGTGGAATTGTTATAAATGACGTTTTAGTTAATGAATGTCAGGAAAAATTAGGTAAAGATTTATCTAAAGAGGCATTACCAAAAATCATAGGTGTTTTTAAAAAAGCTAATATAACACCAAAGGATTTAGATAAAATCATAGTAGTAACTGGGCCTGGATCTTTCACAGGAATTCGAATAGGTGTTACTATTGCTAAAACCATCGCTTGGAGTCTTAATATACAAATTGTACCTATCTCAGGACTTACTGCTATGGCAATTTCAAATAAGCAAGAGGGTTACTCTATGCCACTTATAGATGCTCGTCGTGGATTTGTCTATGGAGCCTTATATGACAATAATATCAACTCTATAGTAGAAGATTCACATATACTCTTAGAGGAGTTAGTTAAAAAGTGTTATGATTATAGACCAATTACTGTTATTACCAATAATGAAATAGTGACTAACTACAATGTAAATGGATATGAACCAGATATTTTAAAAATAGTAACATATTTTAAAAATAAAGAAGGATTGAATCCACATATGATAAATCCAATATACTTAAAAAAGACAGAAGCTGAGGAAAAAGCTAATTTATGATAAAAGAATATAATAGTTATCCACAGATATCTGTGGATAACTTTATTTATAAGCTTTCAAAACAAGAGTTTTCCACAGATCCGTTCTTAAGATTATTAGTATTTGAAGATGATAACACAATAAAAGGCTTCTTACTTTATAGTGAAATATATGATAGAATAGAAATTAATCAAATTGAGGTTTTAAAAAAGTATCAAAAGAATCATATAGCATCATCATTAATGGAATATTTAATAAATAGGGCAAAAGAAAAACAACTTGATAATATTACTCTAGAGGTAAAAAAAGATAATTATCAAGCTATAAACTTATATCATAAATATAATTTTATTGAAGTAGGAAATAGAAAAGGATATTATAATGGTATAGATGCTATATTAATGGAATTAATATTAGATTTGGAAGTGTAAAAGATGAAAGATATTTATATATTAGGAATAGAAAGTAGTTGTGATGAAACTAGCTGTTCTATTGTAAAAAATGGAAGAGAAGAAATAGCAACTTCAACATCAACACAAATTTCTATTCATGAAAACTTTGGTGGAGTAGTACCAGAAATAGCAAGTCGTGAACATGTAAAGAACATAACCTTTGTAATAGAAGATTGTCTCAAAAAAGCAAAGATGCAAATAGAAGATGTTGATGCTATAGCAGTTACTTTTGGACCAGGCTTAATAGGAAGTTTATTAGTAGGATTAGAAGCTGCAAAAACATTAAGTTTTGTTTATAATAAACCACTTATACCTGTTCACCATATAGCAGGTCATATTTATGCCAATAGTTTAGTAGAAGAATTTAAATTCCCTCTGATAGCCTTAGTTGTAAGTGGTGGTCATACAGAACTAATTAAGATGAATGAACACTTAAACTTTGAAAAATTAGGAGGAACACTAGATGATGCAATAGGTGAATGTTATGACAAAGTAGCTAGAGTAATTGGTTTGCCATATCCAGGAGGACCTAAACTTGATAAATTAGCTCATACTGGTAAGAATACCTATCAATTACCAATGCCATTAAATGACGATAGTTATAATTTTTCATTCAGTGGTTTAAAAAGTGCTGTTATCAACTTAGCTCATAAGGAAAAACAAAATAATAGAGAAATAAATCAAGCAGATTTAGCTTGTTCCTTTCAAACAGTAGCCATTGGTAGTATTATAAATAAAACAAAAAAAGCATTAGTAAGTGAAAACATTAATAATCTAATAGTAGCTGGTGGAGTAGCAGCTAATCAACAACTAAGAGAAGAAGTAGATAAGCTAGCTAAAGAATTAAATATTAATTACTCAATTCCACCACTTAGCTTTTGTACTGATAATGCAGCTATGATAGCAGCAGCCGGTTATTATCTTTATCAAAAAGGAGTAAGAGCAGACTATAATTTAAATGCTATTTCTAGTGTCAACTTGTAAAGAAACATATTTAAAATATGTTTTTTTTTATGGAAAACATTTCTTTTTTTAAAAACTGTGCTATAATCAATAATAGGGAAGAGTAGATTAATAAGTAGTAATTATTAATCAAAAATTCAACAACTCATACTTGATATGAGGAAAAGAATAGAAGGAGAGAAGTTTATGTTGAAAACAAAAGTAGGGTATAGTACTCAAAAAGACAGTTTTACTAAAGGTGTAGAAACTGCCAAAAAAGCAAAACTGGGAATGAAACCAAAACTAGGATTACTTTATACTTCATGTCAAGATGATGTAGAAGAAGTAGTAAAAGGAGTTCGTTCTACAATGAGAGGAGTTCCAGTAGTTGGTTGTACATCAAGTGGAATGGTTATGACTAATGACGGAATAATTGCTAGTGAAGATGGTTTTGCTGCAATGATGAGTTTTGATGATAAAAACTTATCAGTTGGAGTTGCTTGTCACGAAGCCGGAAAGAATGCTAGAGAAATAGGAAGAAAAGTAGCAAGAGAAGCAGTATTAAATGCTGGAGCAACTTATTCACCAGATTATTTCTACATGGTAGCAAGTCCAAAAGAAGAAGAAGATTACTTAATGGGAATCCAAGATATTATTGGACGAGTTCCAATGTTTGGAGGAAGTGCAGCTGATGATACAGTAGAAGGTAATTGGAAAGTCTATTGTAATGATAAAGTATTTTCTGATGGAGTAGCTGTAGTATTTTTCTATACAGACAACGAAATAGCAACATCTTATACAGGAGCATATCGTGAATCTGATAATGTTGGATTAATTACAGAGGTTAAAAACAACCGTACATTAGCAAAAATTGATGGTGTTTCTGCACTTAAAAAATATGCTGAATGGACTGGCACAACTGTAGATAAATTACATGGTCAAAACTTGTTAGTAGCATCAATTACTAAACCATTAGGAGTAAAAGATCCACTAGGAAACTTAACTGTTGTACGTCATCCAATGTTTGGTGATGATCAAGGAACTAAGACTCCAAATGATGATACTATTAACTTAGGAAATAAAGTAGTAGAAAAAACAGCTATTATTCAATTAGAAGCAACAGTAGATGAATTAATTGATTCTACAAAAGCTACATTAAAAGATTTAAAGAGCCAATTATCATGTGATCCAGCAGGATATGTATTAGTACACTGTGGAGGAAGAAAACTAGGAATTGGTAATAGAATAGACGAAGTTTATAATAATCTAGTAGAAGAAGCACATGGCGTTCCATTTATTACAATCTTCACTTTTGGTGAATATGGATATGATGAGCATTCATGCAACATCTGTGGTGGACTAATGTTATCATTCACTGGATTTGGAAAAGAATAGGAGGACAAATGAAAAATTTAATTGGAGGAAAATTTGTAGATGCTAGTAATGGAGAAAAAGCAGATGTAATTAATCCGGCAACTAATGAATTAATTGATACTGTTCCATTAGCAACTGAAGAAGATGTAGACCTTTGTGTAAAAGAAGCTGCAAAGGCTCAAAAAGGTTGGGCTAAAATGCCACTTCATGAAAGAGGAGATATACTTTATAAATTTGCTGATTTAGTAGAAGCTAATCATGAAGAACTTGCTCAATTATTATCTAAAGAAACAGGAAAACCAATAAAAGAAGCAAGAGCTGAAATTAGTAATACAAAACATTTTGTTCATGGATATGTAGAAAAAGCAAAACATGATTATGGAAATGTTATTCCAGCAGGTAGTGAAGTTGGACAAGAAAAAACTATGCAAATAACAGTTCAACAACCATTAGGAGTAGTAGCTTGTATAATTCCATTTAACTTTCCATGTGACTTATTTGGTCAAAAAGTACCTAGTGCTTTAATAATGGGAAATAGTGTAATTGTAAAACCATCTACTGATAATCCACTAACATTACACAGATATTGTGAGTTACTAAAAGATGCTGGAGTACCAGATGGTGTTATTAACTGTATATCAGGACGTGGTTCTGTAACAGGTAATGCCTTAGCAAAACATCCACAAGTAGCTTTAATTAGTGTAACAGGAAGTACAGAAGTAGGAGCTGAAGTAATGGCTAATGCAGCTGCTAATATCACTCATGTTATGCTAGAACTTGGTGGAAATGATGCTTTCATCGTAATGAATGATGCTGATATGGAATTAACTATGAAAGAATTAGTTTGGGGACGTCTTTATAATACTGGACAAGTTTGTTGTGCTAGTAAAAGATTTTTAGTACAAAAAGGTATTAAAGATGAATTCATTAAAAAAGCAGTAGAAACACTACAATCTCTAAAAGTAGCTATGCCTCAACAAGAAGATGCTGATATTGGTTGTCTAATCAATGAAAAAGCAGCAATAAATGCCGAAGAACAAGTAAGAAAAACACTTGATCAAGGAGCTACTTTAGTATATGGTGGTAGAAGAAATGGAGCTTTCTTTGAACCAACAATTATAGATAATGTAACAAAAGATATGGATGTAATGAAAGATATGGAAATCTTTGCACCAGTTATTCCTGTTTGTACTTTTGATACGTTAGATGAAGCTTTAGAAATAGCTAATCAAAGTAAATTTGGTTTATGTGGAAACATTATGACTAGTGATATGAAAACTGCTTTCAAAGCTGCTATGGAAATGGAAGTAGGAGGAGCAGTTATCAATGGTGCAAGTTTCTATCGTGCTATTGAAATGCCATTTGGTGGTTGGAAACATTCTGGAATTGGTAATGAAGGAGTTTCAACTACTCTAAAAGAAATGAGTCGTACAAAGACTATCGTTCTTAAAAATATTTTAGATTAAAAGACAAATTAAAAGATCTAGATTAAGTTTCTAGGTCTTTTTATATACTTAGATTATTTCTATTCCTTTACAACAATTCTTTCTACCAGACAAATAACATAGTAGAATAAAAAGGCAAACACCCCTAATAAAAATACAGAAGTAATAACTAAATTAATATTGAACACTTGACTACCATACATAATTAAATAACCCAATCCCTTTTTAGAAACAAGTAACTCACCCATGATAACACCTATATAAGCCATACTTGTATTAATCTTTAGATTATTAATTATGTTAGAAAAATTACTAGGTAAGACAACTTTAAAGAATAAATCTTTCTTACTAGCACCTAGACTCTTTAGTAAAGTTAGATAGTTTTTATCAGTTTCACTAAAGTCATGGTAAATATTGATAATAGATAAGAATAGACTGATTAGTAAAGCCATAAAGATTATTGACTTAGTACTAGCTCCTACCCAAATAATAATTAAAGGACCAAGAGCTACTTTAGGAAGAGCATTAATAACTGTGAGATAAGGATCAAAAATCTTAGCAAGGCGTTTATTCCACCAAAGAATAGATGCAATTACTATTCCTCCAATTGATGCTAAAGAAAAACTTATAATAGTCTCTAATAAAGTAACTTTAATATGGGTAAATAAATCATTACTAGCTACTAGTTTACCTAATGTCTTAAAAATAAGTGAAGGACTACTAGCAAGAAAAGTATTTATTATTTTAAATTTAGCAAGTACTTCCCAAATAATTAGAAAAGAGATAAGTATCATAATTTGAAAGAAGATAATAAATACTTTTTCTTTTTTAATATTCTTTAAATACTTCTTTCTTTCATTAGATATGAACATCTAAATCCCTCCATATCTTATCATAGTAAATACTAAACTCTTTTTTCTTTCTATTCTCAAAAGGTGTACCTCTTTCTTCAAAGTTTATCTCGTATATAGACTTTAAAGTAGCAGGCCTTTTTGTTAAGACAATAACTATATCACTTAAACTAACAGCTTCTGCTATATCATGAGTTACCATCAAAACAGTTTTACCTTCCTTCTTAATCATCTTATATAAATCATCTGCAAGAGCCACTCTAGTCATAGCATCAAGGGCAGAAAAGGGCTCATCTAATAATAATATATCAGGATGAATTGCTAGTGTCCTAATAAGAGCAACCCTTTGTCTCATACCTCCAGATAAGCTACTAGGATACTTATTCTTAAATTCTGCTAAGCCATAACTATCTAAGAGATGATTAACATAACTAATATTATCTTCTGTCTTAATATTTTTAATTTCTAATCCTAAAAGACAATTATCTAAAATAGTTAACCAAGGAAATAAACTATCCTTTTGTAACATATATCCTAGAATAATATTATCCTTATTAAACTTAATACTTCCACTAGACTTATCTTCAAGATTAGCAAGAATAGAAAGTAGGGTACTTTTTCCACAACCAGAAGGACCAACTATGGAAATAAATTTACCTTCACTAACATTATAGGAAAAATCATCAATTGCCTTAATTTCATCTTTAGTATCTTGATAATTTTTAACTAGATGTGTTATTTCTAAGATATTATTTGATTTCATATTTTAATTTATTATATGAAACTTTCTTATCAAGTTCATTAGCATTTTCCATAATCTCTTGTAAGTGATCAAAAGATTCCTTTTTATACTCAGTTGTCTTTGGCCAAGCATCTATTTTTCTATATCTTTTAACAACATTAGTTATATCTTTTAAAGAAGTATCAGGAAATTGGTTAATTATCGCTTTTGCAACTTCCTCATCTGTAGAATTATGTACAAAATCTAATCCCTTTTGAATAGCATCTCTAAAGTTTTTAATTAAATCATTATTATTAGTTAGATAACTATTTCTAGCAAAATAAGTAGTATATGGAACAACACCACCAAGTTCACCAACAGATGCTACGACATAACCATATCCTTGTTTCTCCACTTGCAACGCATTAGGTTCAAATAGTGTTATAAAAAGAAAGCACTCATCTTGATAAAAGTTTAAAAATTTGATATTCTTTAATAAGAATAGGAGGGAATTAAATGTTAGTTTATATACTTAATAAAGAGGAACTAACAAGCTTTACTCTACCTTCCATAATATCTGGTAGTTATTGGATAAAAGATAGTAATGAAAAGAATCTAATAAATATAAGTGAAGAAAATGGTAAGTGGAAAGCTTATAGTAATAAAAATGTAAGAATACTAGCTAATAAAGAAGCTTTAAGAGAAGTTGTACTTAATGAATATCAATTTTTAATTTTACAAATAAAAGATGAAATAGGATACTATATTCTTTATACGTCACCAGTTAATGATTTATCTTATAAATACTTAGAAATGGAAAGAGATTGTAATTTTACTATTGGAAGTAGTAATGATAATACTTTTAGTTGTAACAATCAATTAATTTCTCCAAAACAAGTAGAGATAACTTATCAAAATAGAACCTGGTTAATAAAAGATCTAAATAGTGAGTATAAAACATTTATCAATAATAAAGCACTTAATGGAATGATAAGGCTTAATCATGGTGATGTAATCTTTATCATGGGAGTAAAAATTATTGTTTTAGGTAATATGTTAATATATAATAATCCCTTAGAAAGTGTGAATTATAATAATAATTTACCAGCACACTTTATTGAAAGAGAAGAAAATAAAGAAGTAATAACTACTGATGAAGAAAGGGAAATAGAATTATATAATGAAAATGACTATTTTATTAGATCTCCTAGATTTGTTGAAATAGTTGAAAGTGAAGAATTTAAAATAGATGGACCACCTAATTATAACACTCAAGAAGATCAACCATTTATTTTAACTATTGGTCCTATGATAACAATGGCCTCTACCTCTTTTGTCATGCTTTTAGTTGCTTTTATGTCTATGCAAAATGGTCAAAGAGATATGATGAGTGTTTTACCAACCATTGCTATTTCTATTTCTATGATGGCGGGAACTCTTCTATGGCCTGTTATAAATAGAAAATATACTAAGAAACAACAAGAAAAGAAAAAGTTAAAAGCTGAAAAAAAATATAATGAGTATTTAACTAAAAAAGAAGTAGAACTTCAAAACATTTCTACTAAACAAAAACAAATATTACTCTCTAATAATATAAGTCCAATTGAATGTTATCAAATGATTATTAATAAAAGTAGAACTCTTTGGGGAAGAGAATTACATCAGAAAGATTTTTTATCAATAAGACTTGGTATAGGTAGAACTAATCTTGCTATTAAGCTTAATTATCCGACAGAACATTTTACTATAGATGATAATAATTTAGAAGATAAAATGCGTATTATAGTTAATAAATATAAATATATAGAAGGTGTTCCTATAGTAGAGAACTTAATAGAAAAAAATATAATTGCTATTACAGGAAAATATGAGTATATAAAACCATATACAGATTTGTTATTACTCCAAATGGTAGCTCTTCATAGTTATTATGATTTAAAAATAGTTGTTTTAACTAACGAAGCAAATAAAGATTATTGGTCTAATATTAAATTAATGCCTCATATTTTTAATGATGATAAGACAATTCGTTTCTTTGCTACTAATTCTGATGAGATAAAAGAATTATCTCTTTACTTACAAAGAATAATAACAGCAAGAGAAAAACAAGTTGAAAAAATTAAAGACAGCAGGGAAAGTTTATATAAGAACTTTTCAACCTACTATATGATTATTACGGATGATTATAAACTTGCTAAAAGTTATCCTTTGATAGATGAAATATTAGAAATGGATGGTAATTTAGGTTTCAGTTTATTAATGTTACATCCTTCTCTTGCCAATCTTCCTACTGCTACTAAAGCCTTCATTGGTATAAATGATATGCAAAGTGGTGGCATATTTGAAAATGAACTAGTAGAAGAAACTCAAAAACAGTTTACTATTGAGCCAGTAGATAAACTAGATTTAGCTTATTGCTCAGTTAGACTTTTAAATATTCCTATTGAAAATAAAGAAAATGATTTTGTTTTACCTAAGTCAATTGGCTTCCTTGAAATGTATGATGTATCTAGAATAGAACAATTAAATCCTATTGAACGATGGAAAGTTAATAATCCAATAAATAGTTTAGCCGTTCCAATTGGAATCAGTACTGATGGTAAGAAATTTAAATTAGATTTACATGAAAAAGAAGAAGGACCTCATGGTTTAATAGCTGGTATGACAGGATCTGGTAAATCGGAATTTATTATTACTTATATTCTATCAATGGCTATTAATTTTCATCCAGATGAAGTACAGTTTGTTTTAATAGATTATAAAGGTGGTGGATTAGTTGGAGCCTTTGAAAATCAAGAACAAGAAATAGTTTTACCTCATCTAGCAGGAACAATAACTAATCTTGAAACAGCTGATATTAATAGAGCATTAGCATCTATTGAAAGTGAACTTAAAAGAAGACAAAAATTATTTAATGAAGCAAGAGAAGAACTAGGAGAAGGAACAATTGATATATATAAGTATCAAAAATATTATCGTGAAGGATTATTAAAAACTGCTGTATCGCATTTGTTCATTATATCGGATGAGTTTGCAGAACTTAAAAGTCAACAACCAGAGTTTATGGATCAGTTAATATCAACTGCTCGTATAGGACGTTCTTTAGGAGTACATTTAATACTAGCTACTCAAAAACCTAGTGGAGTAGTAAATGATCAAATATGGTCCAACTCCAGATTTAGAGTTTGTCTAAAAGTACAAGAAGCATCTGATTCCAATGAAGTTATTAAAAGACCAGATGCTGCCGCTATTAAAGAGACAGGTAGGTTCTATTTACAAGTAGGATATGATGAATTATTTGCTTTGGGACAAGCAGCTTGGGCAGGAGCTCCTTATATTCCTGAAGATAAAGTTTATCATCAAAAAGATGACTCGATTGTCTTTATAAATGATGTGGGTGAAAGTATCAAAACGATTAATAGTCCTAAGAAAAACATTCAAGTAATGGGTGAACAATTACCTAACATAGTAAAATATTTATCTTTATTAGCCCAAAAGAATTCCATTTCTGTTAAACAATTATGGTTACCTAAAATACCAGCTATTATCTATGTTGATGACTTGAAGAAGAAATATAACTTTAAAAGAAAACCATTTAATATTCAAATAATATTAGGAGAGTATGATAACCCAGCTAGTCAAAGTCAAGGATTGTTAACAATTGATTTAGCTAATAAAGGTAACACTGTAATTTATAGTATGAATGAGAAAAATACAATTACTAATACTATTTTATATTCGTTAATTACAAACTATACAACTGATGAAGTTAATATTTACGCACTAGACTTTGATAATGAAACATTAAAAATTTATGAAGATGCTCCACAAGTTGGAGATGTTATCTTTGCAAGTGAAGAAGAAAAGGTTGATAAACTATTAAAACTACTTACTAATGAAATAGAAAGAAGAAAAAAATTACTACAAGAATATAATGGTAGTTATGAATTTTATTGTACACATTCAGGAACTACTATGCCAGCAATAGTCTTCTTACTATCTGGTTATGAAAATTTTAAAGAAGCTTATGAAGATTACGATAGTATTGTAAATAAAATATCAAGAGATGGTTCTAAATATGGAATATATACTATTATAACGGCTATAAGTGATAGAGCTTTAAGATTAAATATGAGAGCTAATTTCCCTGTTATCATACCTTTAAAACTTTCTGCTCAAATAGATTATAATATGTTGCTTGGTAAAAAGACTCCGATGTTAGCAGATATTAATAATAGAGGTGTTGCTCTAATAAAAGAAGAACCTTACGAATTTCAGACTGCTTCAATTTGTCCAAAAGAACAATTAAGTGAATATATTAAAAAAGTAGTAATTAGTTTAAATGAACAAATTATTAGTAAAGCTAAAAGAGTACCAGTACTTCCAGATATAGTAACTATAAAAGATGTAGTAAGCAAACTAAATAATATTGCTAACGTACCAGTTGGTATAGTAGAAGAAACTCTTGATATAGCTACTTATAATTTTAAAAAGAATTTAATTCATTTAATTAATTCTGAAGATATGAGTATGCTAGCTAAATTTACTAGAATTATAGTAAATGAAATTAGTAGTTTAGATAATATAGAAGTAGTAGTTATAGATTTAAAAGACTTTTATAATTTAAATACTTTTACTAATTGTATATATCATAATGAGACAAATGATTCATTTAAGTTTATGAGTGATAAAGTATTTGAAAGTAATAGAACAAAAGAATTAGTAGTGTTTGTTATAGGCATTGAGAAAATGATTAATACGCTTGATATAACAACTAAAAATAGTCTACTACAAATTTTTAGTAAAATGTCAGAGCTAAAGAATGTTTCCATTGTATTAGTAGGTAGAGTAATAGATATTAAGACTTATGCTTACGAGAACTGGTTTAGACAGTTTACTGTTTTAGACGGTGGTATCTATATAGGTAGAGGACTAAATAATAGTACTATTCATAGTATAAGTACTCCATTAAGAATATTAAGCAGTCAAATACCAGCCAATTTTGGTTATGTAATTGATAATGGAAGTGCTACTAGAATTAAAGTATTAGAAGGTGATGAGTAATGGATAATAAAGTATTAGTAACTATAATAGTACCGCTAATTGAAAAAAAGTATGAAGTATTTTTACCTGCTAACAAAAAAATAGGAGAAATCGTTTCTCTTCTTTCTAAAGGATTAGTAGAAGTATCTAATGGATATTATATTATAACTAATAAAGAAAAGTTATATAATAGAATGACTGGTAAAGAATATAATAATAATCAAATATTAAAAAATACGGATATTAGACATGGAACATGGCTAGTACTTATGTAAAGAGTTGTAAATAAGATTGATTAATAATATACTTTATGTTAGGCTATATATAGAAAGGTAGGAGGTGAACTTATGAACGGATTAGGAGATACAATTCATTTTGATCAAGCATCATTACAAAAAGTTATTTCTCTATTAAGTGAAACAAGAGATGGGATGACTAAAGTTAAAGAAGAGTTGATTCAATATAATGAAACTAATTTAAAGAAATATTGGACAACAGCTGGAAGTGCTACAGCACAATCTAGATTAGAAAACTTTATTAATGGTGATATTGAAAGTTTTATCATGTATATTTCTGCTAGAATTCAAAATCTAGAGGAATCTGTTCCATATGTAAATCAAATTGATCAAGCTTAAAAGGAGGGATAACAATGGATAGCAAACAAGCATCAAAAACGGCAATATTAGAAGGTATTGATTACTTAAAGTCACAATTTACAAATCGTATGAATGAGCAAATAATGCAAGTAAATCAAGCTTATACTAGCTTAAGCGGTGGAGCTTTAACTAGTGCAGATATTGATTCGATTGTCAATGATATAAAGTCAAGAATTAATAAATTACAACAAGACTTTGAAAATGTTGAAGCAAATATCAGAAGAGATTTAAATACTTCTGCTGATACAATTGAATCAGGTAATGCTAATATTAAAGATATATTAAATCAAGGATAAGAATTGACAATACTGTTGAGTATTGTTTTTTCAGATAGGAGGAATTATGGTATCACAAGCTGAAGTAGATGAAGTAAAAAATGCTATTTTAGAAGCTCAACAGAGTTTACCAGCTACTGGTCAATTTACTAGTGCAATTGCATCTTTAAAAGAAATACTTGGATTAGTTAACGAAGTTTGGGATAGTGAAGGTGGACATAAAGAGCAAGCTAAATTAGCAGAGTGTATAAATGAATTAGAAGGTTATAGTGATATAGAAAGTCAATTAGGTACAGTTAAGACTACTACTCTATATATAAGTCAAGGAAATTATAAAGAATACTTAGGAAGAAGCAAGGAGGTTAAATAATGGCTACTGTAAGAACAAGTGGAATATTAGAACTATCAAGAGAAGTTAGAAGTGTTATTAGGATTTTAAAATCAACAGCAGTAAAAACTAGTTCAAATTGTAGTAATATAGTGAGATGTGCCGCTACGTTAGATGGTTATAATGATCAAATAGTAGCAGGCACCGTTGTTAATACAAATGAATATGATGGAGAATATATTAGTAAGTTTAAAGAATACAAAAAATGGCTTACCTCCAGTAATGGCATAGCACCTGCTGCTGATAAGTTAGCTTCTCTTTCTGAAGAAATATGTGATACAGTAGAAAAAATATTTGCTGAAGCTACTAATATGGACGAAATAGCCGAAGCTTTAGAACAATATATATCATCAGTTGAATCAACACTAGGTGATAATATTAGCGAAACAGCTTTAACAGCGGCATTTGGTGCTATCGGTATAAAAGGTGTCACAAAAGCCAATGTAGCTACTAGTGGAGAAGATGTTAAAAAACGTAATTTTATTGATTTTAATAAATTTATGAAGGATTCAAATCTAAGTAGTAGTAAACTAACCTTTGAAAAACAAGAGGATGGTAGTTATTTAATAAAAAAAGATGGACAATCAACTGGTTATTATACAACCGGTTTAGCAGCAGCTTTCTATATGAAAACTTTAAAAAGAGCAATCGAAACAGAAAATGCTACTATCGATACTGTTCCAACAAAAGAACAAGAAGAAGAACAGAAAAAAGAAAGTTTAGATAATGCTAGTGATGGTGAAGAAGTAGAAGAACTTGAGTTAGAAGATGACAATACTGATGATGAAGAAGTAGAAGAACTTGAGTTAGAAGATGACACTAATGATGGTGAGAAAATAGAGGAACTTAATGTAGAGTTTGTCACTACTGATGGTGGAGAAATAGAAAAACAAGTAAACAAGAAACAAGATATTGTTGTTCCAAGTGGTAAACATTTATATGTAGATGATAAAAAAACAATTGGAACAGATGTGACATATAGATATAACTCAGATACCGGTAAATATCATAGTATTAAGTCAGATGGTGAATTTTCACAAACTTCTTACACTTTGAATCAAATGGCAAAGTCTGAAATTAAATAATATAAGAAAGTATTAGTAATTAATACTTTTTTTTCTTTGCCATATAATTAAGTATGACTAAAGAAATCTTAACTTTAAAACTAGCTATCTCTCTTAATAAAAGACTTTATGAGGAAAATAAAATAACGTATCAAATGTATAAGTATACAGAAGATAATCTATTAAAAGAATTAGGTGATTGTTATTAATTTACTTAATATTAGAAATATGTTAAATAGTGGTATAAGCATAAATGATATTAATTTAAGAGTAGTTATTTATGCTAGAGTATCAACCGATCATAAAGAACAAAAAAATTCTTTAGTAAACCAGGTAGAACACTTTAAAAAGGTAATAGATAATAATTTACACTGGACTTATATAGCTACATATATAGATGATGGTATAACTGGTACTAATGATATTAAAAGAGAACAGTTTATGAAAATGATAAATGATTCAAATAGTGATAAGTTTGATTTAATAATTACTAAAGAGATATCAAGGTTTTCAAGAAATACTCTAGATAGTATTAAATATACAAGAGAATTATTAAATAATGGAGTAGCTGTTTTTTTTGTGAATGATAATATTAATACTATATTACCAGATGCTGAACTAAGACTTACAATAATGGCTTCTCTAGCTCAAGATGAAATAAGGCGTTTATCAGAGAGAGTAAGATTCGGTATGAATAGAGCAATAGAAAAGAAAGTAATCCTTGGAAATAATTTATTATATGGATACAAAAAAGATAAAGAAAGTAAAAAATTAGTTATAATAGAAGAGGAAGCTAGAGTAGTGGAAAGCATTTATAGAAAGTATGTTATAGACAAATTATCTATTTCTAAAATAGTAAAAGAATTAAATAGTAAGAATATAAAAACTAGTATGGGAAATAAATTTTCTATATCAACTGTATCTAGAATGATTGCCAATCCTAAATATAAAGGCTATTACTGTGGAAGGAAAACTACCGTAATTAATTACATGACTAAAAAAGTAAAATATTTAGATAAGAGTGAGTGGAAAGTTTGTAAAGATATAGATAATATTCCTCCTATAGTTAGTGAACAAATATGGGATTTAGCTAATGAAAGGTTAAATAATAGAAAGACAAAATACAAAAAATCAACTAATAATAAAAGATTATATTTATACAGTAACAAGATTTATTGTAAGATGGATAAAACCATATTTTATAGAAGATATTTTAAAAGGGATAAAAAAGATGTATCTTGGGTATGTTCAACTTATTTAAAAGATGGAAAGAAAAAGTGTAATTCACCAAATATTAGAGAAAGTGAACTTAATTGTATATTTGACAATATAATAAAACAAATCAATATTGACAGTAAAAATATAATAAATATTT
>OLNQ01002422.1_pt1 | contig 16206 bp, 13 predicted proteins | sample 1672821 | NCBI WGS metagenome assembly OLNQ01 (sample SAMEA3136727, study PRJEB25190) | human gut metagenome | biome: human gut; feature: human-associated habitat; material: faeces | place: Austria | collected 2013 | reverse complement strand
CAGGCGTGAGCTTCACCGATCGCAACTCCGTGAAGCGTGACCTAGAGATCATGATCCAGGCCGGTGTCGAGAACAAAGTGCCCGTAGTCGTCGGCTCTGCTGGTGGCTCTGGTGCCAATGCTCATGTAGACTGGGTGCTAGAGATAGTACGAGAGATCATTGCTGATAAGAAGCTCTCACTACGCCTAGCGGTCATCCGCTCTGAGTTTGACAAAGAGACCATCCTTCGTGAGTTTGACGAGGGACACATCACGCCCCTAGCACCAGCTCCCGAGGCTACAAAGAAGGACATCGAAGAGTCCGTCCGCATCGTCGCTCAGATGGGCGAGGAGCCTTTTGTAGAGGCACTCAAGGGTGGTGCAGATGTCATCATCGCAGGGCGTTCGTATGACCCGAGCGTCTTCGCCAGCCTTGCTATCAAGGAGGGCTTCGATCGTGCACTCGCACTGCATATGGGTAAGATCCTCGAGTGTGCTGCTATCTGCGCATTGCCTGGTAGCGGTAGTGACTGTATGTTTGGCTATCTGCGCAAGGATCACTTTGTCCTCGAACCACTTTCCAAGGATCGTAAGTGTACGACCCTCTCCGTAGCTGGTCACACGCTCTATGAGAAGACCGATCCTTACCACCTTCCTGGTCCTGGTGGTGCGCTCGATCTACACGGATGTCACTTCGAGCAGATTGACGACAATAAAGTCAAGATCTCAGGTACCGTCTTCGAGCCGACCGATGGCTACTTCCTCAAGCTCGAGGCTACCCGTCTCGTAGGCTACCGCACCATCTCTATTGCGGCTACGACAGATCCGATTATGATCAGCAAGATCGACTCCATCATCGAGAGTGTCAAGGCTCGTGTCAAGGACAACTTCGACAACTACGGGATCAAGGACTACTACCTCGACTTCAAGATCTACGGCAAGAACGGCGTCATGAGTATGTTTGATGGCATCGATGGCAATATGGGTTCAGAGCTTATGGTCGTCATCGAGGCTGTGGCTAAGACGCAGAAGGAGGCTGACACGATCTGTAGCTTCGCACGTAGTACGATGCTACACTTCGGCTACGAGGGACGTATCGCTACGGCGGGCAACCTCGCCTTCCCCTTCTCGCCCTCTGACTGCCATATGGGTGAGGTCTACGAGTTTAGCCTCTATCACCTACTTCAGGTGGAGGACCCCAAGCAGTACTTCCCCGTCGAGTACATAGAGTATGCTGATGGTCAGCGTAAATAATGAACCTTTAGATCGTATCAAACAATGACACAGCACAAGTTAATGGATATAGCCTCCGTCATCCGGAGCAAGAACTCGGGTCCCTATGAGATCACCTTCGATATCATCTTCAAGGACTTCGATATATACAATCAGGTGAAGGCTGCTAAGGCGATCACCGAGCAGACTTTCTGTGATCTCTATCACATCAAGCCTGACCATATCGTCAAGATTGTCTACTTCGACCCTGCTAAGGCGATCAAGTGTACCATCGTCCGCCCCATCCCTTCGGGCAACCTCGGTGAGCGCGACGTCTATGGTGCGCAGCAGCATGCGCCTCTGATGGGTCTCTCCATCCAGTACTAAGCCTGATCGTTTAGAACAGATTAAATAGGGCTTTAATAGCTCCTAAATATAGCGTCAGCCCCCGCACGCTCTCATCGTAGAGTCGTGCGGGGGCTCTTTTATACATAGATCCATAGCTTCCATCCGCCCAATCCTCGCTTATACTCAGTAGGGTAGAGTAGATAAGTGTCAGAGAGTATGCTACAAGTGACCAAGCTCACAGCAGTACCGCACCGCCTTAGACGACAGAGCATGCCGCCCTACGAAGTGCGTCTCACAGCCATCTGCGGTCTACAGTCTCTCTACGACCGTGACCTCATAGCGGAGGAGATTCCCAGTCAATCAATCGGGCGTCATCTCCGTACGAGACTTCATCAACCACCTACTCAAGAGGGCTTACCCCAGGGGCTATCAGCGCAACTCGCTCTTTCGTCAGTCGGTCGCTACAGAGCCGATCTACATCGACCCGCTAGCCTATGATAGTAGCAACAAGCCCCTCACCATTGACAAAGGTGGTTACTAGCGCATCTAGTACTTTAAGCAACACCAATACGTCACCACGCAGTACCAGTCGCATAGAGAGAAGGGAGAGACAGGCGCTTATGGAGCTAGGTGCTAAAGGTGCAGACGGGATTAGCTAACATAGATGTTTCAATTCACGCACCCCGTGTGGGGTGCGACTAGGGTAGAGCTTTTCCGCCTCGGCAAACTCGTAGTTTCAATTCACGCACCCCGTGTGGGGTGCGACGTATAGAGGATTTGCGGACACTTAATCTTTTTGTGTTTCAATTCACGCACCCCGTGTGGGGTGCGACTGATGTATCGCTACAAGATTAACTACAACACGCTGTTTCAATTCACGCACCCCGTGTGGGGTGCGACCTCTGTGAATGTTGATGGTGAGACAATATTTAAGTTTCAATTCACGCACCCCGTGTGGGGTGCGACAGATGGAGCGTCCGACCTCGGCTCGAAGTCCTTCGTTTCAATTCACGCACCCCGTGTGGGGTGCGACACTCATTAAACTTATTACACTTAACTATGTTGACGTTTCAATTCACGCACCCCGTGTGGGGTGCGACTGAGATGGGACAGCTCATCCCATTTTTATGCCAGGTTTCAATTCACGCACCCCGTGTGGGGTGCGACCTGTTACGGACTTGGTTAATACGTGGGAAGTTAAGTTTCAATTCACGCACCCCGTGTGGGGTGCGACTTATCTAGGCCATCAAGCTCGGAGGCGGAGGCGGTTTCAATTCACGCACCCCGTGTGGGGTGCGACTTATCTAGGCCATCAAGCTCGGAGGCGGAGGCGGTTTCAATTCACGCACCCCGTGTGGGGTGCGACAAGACAATCAACCAATAACACAATAAGACAATGGTTTCAATTCACGCACCCCGTGTGGGGTGCGACCCCCGCTCCTCAAGGACGGAGACGAGCGCACGGACGTTTCAATTCACGCACCCCGTGTGGGGTGCGACATTTTCAAGCAATACAATTATGACTATTCAACCGTTTCAATTCACGCACCCCGTGTGGGGTGCGACTGATGTCGCTCCATCGTAGTCCAGTGAGGCAGGAGTTTCAATTCACGCACCCCGTGTGGGGTGCGACCTCTCCTGCATCTTATTGGATCTTGCGTCCATCGTGTTTCAATTCACGCACCCCGTGTGGGGTGCGACTTTGTCCTCATCGCTGATGCTAGTGCGTACCCGAGGTTTCAATTCACGCACCCCGTGTGGGGTGCGACTTGCGGGTGAGCCACTCGTCCAGCTCGCTCTTTTTGTTTCAATTCACGCACCCCGTGTGGGGTGCGACTACCTTCCTCCAGCTCCATTTGTCAGATCTTTTGAGTTTCAATTCACGCACCCCGTGTGGGGTGCGACGGTGCAGCTGCTAATGCGGCGGGCGTGTCGATCGTTTCAATTCACGCACCCCGTGTGGGGTGCGACACCTCTACTTCGCAGGTGACACAATAGACTTCCGTGTTTCAATTCACGCACCCCGTGTGGGGTGCGACTATTGCCGTACTGTGTAGAGGTCTTAGCGCTAGTGTTTCAATTCACGCACCCCGTGTGGGGTGCGACACCAAAGGAGCTGACGGCCTGCGTCAGTCCTTGGTTTCAATTCACGCACCCCGTGTGGGGTGCGACTCGTGCCTTGTAGCTACTGCGGGTGAGTATGACGTTTCAATTCACGCACCCCGTGTGGGGTGCGACCTCACTCCACAGCAACTTCGAGTCAATCCGCAAAGTTTCAATTCACGCACCCCGTGTGGGGTGCGACGTACGAAGATGTAATGAGGTTTGGAAGATGTTGAGTTTCAATTCACGCACCCCGTGTGGGGTGCGACAATAGTGAGTTTGCCTCAATCGACCTCTTGAAAGGTTTCAATTCACGCACCCCGTGTGGGGTGCGACTCCGAGGAGCGTGGATCATAGAGATCCCCGAATTGGTTTCAATTCACGCACCCCGTGTGGGGTGCGACAGACAACAACTAACGGACAATAGCTATGACACAGTTGGTTTCAATTCACGCACCCCGTGTGGGGTGCGACCGGTGGCACGGACGTAGTACCGCTCGCCGATCTGTTTCAATTCACGCACCCCGTGTGGGGTGCGACAAGGGCGGGTCGTATATGATGAGTTTCGAGGGGAGTTTCAATTCACGCACCCCGTGTGGGGTGCGACCCATCACCGACACCTGCCTACGTGCTGCCCAGCAGTTTCAATTCACGCACCCCGTGTGGGGTGCGACTGGCACTGTCCTCGCTCTTAGAGACGACGACCATGTTTCAATTCACGCACCCCGTGTGGGGTGCGACTCTCTTGGATCTGCTTGTCGAGGTTCGCCAGCTGGTTTCAATTCACGCACCCCGTGTGGGGTGCGACGCATCGCTAGAAGCGTCTATCAGCTCCAGGGGGTACGTTTCAATTCACGCACCCCGTGTGGGGTGCGACCTCTGCGGGCGCTACTACGCGCTACACAGTAGATGTTTCAATTCACGCACCCCGTGTGGGGTGCGACTGAGAGTAACCGCATCAACCGACACAACCACAACAGTTTCAATTCACGCACCCCGTGTGGGGTGCGACTGGGATAGTGATAAGTATGATGTCAAAGGACAAGTTTCAATTCACGCACCCCGTGTGGGGTGCGACACAAGGGCGCAATGCTCTACATCAACGTCAAAGAGTTTCAATTCACGCACCCCGTGTGGGGTGCGACTACAAAGATGAGGGAGAAGTGTTTCCTCAGAAACGTTTCAATTCACGCACCCCGTGTGGGGTGCGACTACAAAGATGAGGGAGAAGTGTTTCCTCAGAAACGTTTCAATTCACGCACCCCGTGTGGGGTGCGACAAAATAGAGTTGCTAAATCAGACTGGCTCCTCAGAGTTTCAATTCACGCACCCCGTGTGGGGTGCGACGCAACTCTACAAGGAGTATGTTTTAGCTTCGAAATAGTTTCAATTCACGCACCCCGTGTGGGGTGCGACTCGGTCGGTTATCTCGCCTTTCGCATAACTCTCGTAGTTTCAATTCACGCACCCCGTGTGGGGTGCGACGTTGTGGGTGCCACGTATTGCAGTGGCACCCCGTGTTTCAATTCACGCACCCCGTGTGGGGTGCGACTGACCTCCTTGCTGATGGTCTCACGGAGCTTGGCGTTTCAATTCACGCACCCCGTGTGGGGTGCGACTGTTGTGGGTGCCACGTATTGCAGTGGCACCCCGTGTTTCAATTCACGCACCCCGTGTGGGGTGCGACATCGTGACGACCAATCTAGAGCCGTCAGAAATACGTTTCAATTCACGCACCCCGTGTGGGGTGCGACTACGCTTTTAGAGCGTCTAGAGCGTCTTGTTTCGTGTTTCAATTCACGCACCCCGTGTGGGGTGCGACTATCGTTGATAACAAGCTTATTGAAAAGACAATAGTTTCAATTCACGCACCCCGTGTGGGGTGCGACGCTCTTGCCCGTGGCTAGGTTGGTCGTGATAAAGTTTCAATTCACGCACCCCGTGTGGGGTGCGACGACGATAACGCACGCCCCGCACACCGCACAGACGTTTCAATTCACGCACCCCGTGTGGGGTGCGACACGCCACCACGTGGGAGCCACTAGCCACCCTCCGAGTTTCAATTCACGCACCCCGTGTGGGGTGCGACAGATACATAGCAAGCTAGACGCAGGAGAGGATCTGTTTCAATTCACGCACCCCGTGTGGGGTGCGACGTGTGCTAACGGTCTTGCCCAGTCCCATCTCTAGGTTTCAATTCACGCACCCCGTGTGGGGTGCGACTGAGAGGCTTCCTCGGGATAAGCTCAATCGCAGAGGTTTCAATTCACGCACCCCGTGTGGGGTGCGACTTGTGGAGTGCTCTCCGTGCCTTGTGCATCGAGTAGTTTCAATTCACGCACCCCGTGTGGGGTGCGACTCAAGGGCATTCGTAGATTTGACATACCGTGATACGGTTTCAATTCACGCACCCCGTGTGGGGTGCGACTTATGCATCTTCGTAAGCTCTTCGGCCTTAGTTTTAGTTTCAATTCACGCACCCCGTGTGGGGTGCGACTCTGTACACGGGCATCAAGCGGCTCAACACCAAAGTTTCAATTCACGCACCCCGTGTGGGGTGCGACCCCGTAGCCGATTGATATTAATGGGTGCGGGGGCTGTTTCAATTCACGCACCCCGTGTGGGGTGCGACAAGATGTTTTTTTTACGATTTACGAGAGAGATGATGTTTCAATTCACGCACCCCGTGTGGGGTGCGACTCCGCATTTTTCGGCTCTTGGCTATCAGGAGATAGTTTCAATTCACGCACCCCGTGTGGGGTGCGACAACGGGATTAATTGACCCATTTCAAAGCTTGACCGTTTCAATTCACGCACCCCGTGTGGGGTGCGACCTGACCACATACTTATAACTTCTCTTTTCCATTGCGTTTCAATTCACGCACCCCGTGTGGGGTGCGACACAACACCAAATGCAGAAAAATTGGACTATGTCAGTTTCAATTCACGCACCCCGTGTGGGGTGCGACTTTGTTGCTTTCGAATTTGTAACCTCTATATACGTTTCAATTCACGCACCCCGTGTGGGGTGCGACGGTCGCGAGGTGTCTCGGGTCTGTTCGTATCGTCGTTTCAATTCACGCACCCCGTGTGGGGTGCGACGCGACCTTAGAATCAGGTATAACTGATACCGAATGTTTCAATTCACGCACCCCGTGTGGGGTGCGACCTTAATCTGATGCTATGAATACGTGTAAGTATCGTTTCAATTCACGCACCCCGTGTGGGGTGCGACTACCAACCACTTTTGAATGAGGTGCTGGCAATATCATCGTTTCAATTCACGCACCCCGTGTGGGGTGCGACTCAAGTGGCGCAATTGGCGCAGAGCCATCAAGGCGTTTCAATTCACGCACCCCGTGTGGGGTGCGACCGCCAGTGAGGAGCCACACCCTATCAATATCAGAGTTTCAATTCACGCACCCCGTGTGGGGTGCGACAGATGGAGGACTTCGACCTAAACTGGCGCAAGACGGTTTCAATTCACGCACCCCGTGTGGGGTGCGACGGCTCCTCGGATTTTGCAAGACCGGCTCAGTCCGTGTTTCAATTCACGCACCCCGTGTGGGGTGCGACGCGCAGCCCTCGGGTGCGTGGTATACTGACTTATCGTTTCAATTCACGCACCCCGTGTGGGGTGCGACCAGCCGACCGCATCTACAAGAGCGCCACCCCCTCCGTTTCAATTCACGCACCCCGTGTGGGGTGCGACCGGGGACGCTCCACCTCAGAGCAGACGACCCCGCGTTTCAATTCACGCACCCCGTGTGGGGTGCGACGAGGCAATGAGTATGTATGTAGCTTAAGGGTGCGGTTTCAATTCACGCACCCCGTGTGGGGTGCGACTCAGTTGTATAGTACACATTACCGTCTGCTATAGTTTCAATTCACGCACCCCGTGTGGGGTGCGACTCTTTCGTGATTATTAACGGGCGGGGGGGCGGTCCGTTTCAATTCACGCACCCCGTGTGGGGTGCGACTCTATGTAGTAGTATATGTAGAGTATAGACAAAAGTTTCAATTCACGCACCCCGTGTGGGGTGCGACCTAAAAACGAAATTAGCCAAAACACGTCACCATAGTTTCAATTCACGCACCCCGTGTGGGGTGCGACTTTGAATTATTGGCATATGTCGCGTGATATTTCTGTTTCAATTCACGCACCCCGTGTGGGGTGCGACTTTCGTGATTATTAACGGGCGGGGGGGCGGTCCGTTTCAATTCACGCACCCCGTGTGGGGTGCGACCGAAAGACTGTTTCTCGAAACGACCCTGGACAGCATGTTTCAATTCACGCACCCCGTGTGGGGTGCGACTTAAAGACGGTGATAGTTTCGTGACTATGGCCAAGTTTCAATTCACGCACCCCGTGTGGGGTGCGACTCTGCTGGGGCTGTATAGGTTCCCCGTGGAGTACGGTTTCAATTCACGCACCCCGTGTGGGGTGCGACTGCGATGCCCAAAGGTACGCATAAATGGAGGATTAGACGAGGATAAGTTGCGAATAGAAGACTAATGGTGGGTATGTCGGTGCATCGGCGGTGACTGCGAGGCGTATGTGCTTGTATATCAACCTGTGCGAATAGTCTGCCTTTTCACTGATCGCTTGGCTTTCGCAGATGAGTACAAGCAAGAGAGAACGAGGCTGAGTGCTATATGAGTAGCACGCCCTCGGGGTCTACGCCCTTTGTCTTGCCAATGGTGGTGATCTTAGACTGGTAGTTGGTGCCGAGGTGGTAGATGCGCAGGGAGTCGCTCGATAGGTTGATCGTATCCGTGAGCGCAGCCTCTAGTTCGACCCTTTGGGCAGGAGAGACGAGGCACTCGAAGACCGAGTTCTGGACACGCTGACCGTAGTTTTGGCATATCTTCGCCACTTGGCGAAGGCGCTTAGCACCGTCGGGCGAGGCGGTGTTCACATCGTAGGTGACAAGTAGGTACATCAGTTCTGAATTAAGAAGACAGGGTAGTCGTCGAGGTCTCCTCGGAGGCATCGAGCTAGGAGCAACGCCTGAGCATAGGGGAGCAGTCCTATGGGTATGCGCTCCTGAAGGAAAGGGTGCATAATTTCCTCTCGCTTGCGTTGCTGCCAAGCGGCTAGGAGTTCTTTGCGGGGCTCGTCTCTGAGGATGTATCCGTTTTCGCCTTGGGCGATGAAGTCAGAGGGTGCGACCTGTCGCTTGTTGATGACGGTCAGGACGAAGCGGTCTACAAGATAGGCGCGAAGTTCCTCCATAAGGTCTAGAGCAAGGCTTGCTCTACCCGGTCTGTCCGTATGGAGGAAACCCACGTATGGGTCCAGCCCTACGGTCTCCAGTGCTGCCGTGACCTCGTGAGCGAGGAGGGTGTAGAAGAACGAAAGCAACGCATTGGTCTCATCGCGAGGCGGTCGTCGCGATCGTCCCTCGAAGGTGAACTCTGGTCTCCGTATGAGGTGGTGAAAGAGAGCAAAGTATTGCTGTGCCGCTAAGCCCTCTACCCCCATAACGGTCATACGGTCTCGCTTGTAGACTAAGCTTTTTTGCAAAGTCTTGAGCTGGCTGAGTGCCTCCTGAAAGCTCTCTTCCACGTTCTCCGTCGGGTGGTAGTCTCTCAGGTAGCGCCCTAGCACAGATCGCTGGTTAGCTATCTTGGCCGAGATAAATAGAGCGGCAAAGTGCGCTGCGGCCGGTTCGTCGTCAGCGATGCGGTACTGGGTGCGTCTCAGGAGGACGTTGCCCCTCGTGGGACCCTCTAGCGAACCGATATATCGACCTGTAGGGGTGAGGAAGGTGAGCTTGACACCCTCCTGTACGCAGAGCTGCATCAGCCCTGGTGAAGCGCCCATATAGGAGAAGGTGATGATTCCCTCTAGGTTGTGTATTGGTATGCGAAAGGTTTCCTCACCATCTACCCGCGCCACAACATTGGTGCCGTCCTTGAGTAGGTAGACATTGGGCGTAAGGATATAGAGGGTGTTGAGTAGCTTTCTCATAAGGTGAGTATGTCGTGATGCTTGAGGTAGCTCTTTGCCGAACGGTGTGATGCGATGCGAGGCATGCACTCATCGAGGAGAGAGCAGGAGCGACACTGACGGGTGTAGTGCGCTGGTATAGGCGTACGCTGCGCAAAGGCCTCGTGCATCTTACGCGCCACCTCGTAGCACGCTGCCCGCAGGGTCTCGTCCATCTCGACCTGTAGGCGATGCCGTGTCTCCCCATAGTAGAGAGCTCCGTAGGGAATAGAGACTTGGTACATCTCCTCAAGAGCTATGACCTGAGCACAGAGCTGCAGTTTGTCAGCGAGGTGAGTCTTAGGCTTGCCACGCTTGTATTCGACTGGAGTCGCCTGCCATGCCCCTGAGTACTTAGGGTGTCGGAAGGGGCGCAAGCTATGATCCCGTAGCGGGGTCAGCTCGACCGCATCGGACAGCCCGTATAGCCCCAAAGTGTAGGAGACGAGCGGCACCCGTCTCATCGTGATCGTGTCCCCCACATGAGCACTCAGCTCAGGTTGATCCACACGCTTGTGGAGGATCTGCCCTAGCGCAGTGAGGTGGTTGTCGTGCCATAGCTGCTCTAGGGTGATCAATTGCCACTGACGTGGACAGAAGCAGTAATGCTGTATCTCAGAGATGGTCAGCAGCTCCTCGTCGCTGTAGTGTCTCATAGGGAAGGTTGTTTTAGAGAAAAGCCCCTGCCGTAGTGGCGTGCGCTACGAGAGGGGCTTTTGTGTGAAAGAGGGCTAGACGAGTGCGATGTCATCGACCTGGACACCCTGGAGACCGTCTCGATCAATCTGGACGGTATAGTCGGAGAAGTCACGTGCGGGACCTGTGAGTCCCTCTCGCCGTGCTATGGTGACACGCTCGAAGAGCTTGTGCGCAGGCGCATTGCCAAGAGGAGAGTCGTGCTTGAAGACAATCAACTTCTGCAGGCTCATAAGTCCGCGGGCTGCGGAGTGGTCTAGGTCAAACATATTCTGGAGTGCCTCCCAGAAGAGCTGCAAGTCATCCTCCGTGAAGCCTGTGTCCTCAGCAAAGTGTGGCGTCACGAAGCCATACATCTTATAGAGTCCGTAGGGCACGGTGGCTTTGCGCCCCATAGTGCGGTTGCCACCCTTGTCGTCAGCCTCTTCGTTGGCCTTTTGCTCCTTAGCATCTGTGGCTGCCATACGTGTGATAGTATGCTCGTGGGGGAAGATTGGATCAATGGAGCGTGCGAAGGTTAGCTGAATGGGACCACGCACCTGACCGGCGTTGTTGCCCGTTGAGAGGACAGCTCCGAAGGCGCGTATGTCGTAATACTTCTGACACATGAGGGCACGAGCCTTGTCACGGTCTGCAGCGTTTTTTGTTTTAGCATCCTTGCCTGTAGCCTCTTCGACAGCCGCATTGATGGAGTCATTGAGGATGGAGTTCTCTCTGACGAAGATCCCTTGGTCAGTTGCCATCTGTATATAGTTGCGCACCTTGCGCTTGATGCATACATCGGTGACAAGGCCCTCGCCAGTCTCAGGGTCTACACGGGGCAAGTTGCCACCATCGGGATCACCATTGGGGTTTCCATCCTTGACGTCAAAGAGCAGGATGAAGTCATATCTATTCTGTAACATAATTATATGGGTTATTGATTTGTTTCTTCAGTTGGATTGTCTGTCTCTTCCTTCCTATAGGTATCAACTTTCTGATGATAGTAGCCTACAGCGAAGAGGCTCTGCTCATCTAGCGAGAAGGTCGCGGGGAATGTGGGCGCCTCAGCTGGGATCAAGGCGAAGATCTCTCCGAGGAGCTTCTCAAGATTTACCGCTAATCCAGGCTTCTCCTTGCGTAGCTTGCTCAGGTGGTGGTTGGATAGTGCGATGAGTCGTCCCATCACCATGTTAGGGCGAGTGGAGGCGCTAGCGTAAAAGCGATCTCGTATGGTCGCATTGACCCCTTTGCCTAGTGAAGCTTGCTGGATCTGCTCGAGGACGGCAAAGAGGCGTCCTGCGAGGTAGGCGATGTTGTCGTTTTGCTTGTCTAAAGCCATATCTAGTTCTTTTAGTTGTTTGTATATTCTTGCTTTGCGATTGATGCAGCCCTTGAGGATGGCCGCTCGTAGCTCGGAGACTGTGCGCTCCTGCGTGATGCGATTGACGCAGGCCTGCTGGAGGGTCATCGGATAGGGATTGCCACTGAGGATGCTCTCGACGATGCTCTGCACAAGGTTCGTGGCGAAGGTGCTCGACTTGGAGGGTGTGGAGACACTCTTCACGATGCCATAGAGTGAGCGTAGGGGAGGGTTCTCCTCATCTACGAAGCCATCCCAGCTGATGATGTTCATATCGACGAGGTGCTGGTAGACCCTGTCGAAGATCTCCGATACAGTCCCCTGCTGCCAATACTTGATGGTGATGCGTCCGCCCGCTGTTAGTCCGAGGACGTAAAACTGTCGCGCATCTTCCCAATGCTCTCCTTGACCACGGTTGCCACGGATAGCTTTGAACTGCTCAAGTACTTTGTAGGTGTCCTGAGTTGGGTTGGAGGCTTTCTTTTTACTCTTGCTTTTTCTCTTAGGTTGCTCGTCGTTGGTGTCGGATTGCTCCTGGGCATCGTCATCCCTTACGCCTTCGAAGGTTACGGTACGAAAGGTCTCGTTGATACTAGGATCGTCAAGGTCTGAATTCCAAAAGACATAGCTGATGTCTCCGAGCGTGTAGCGTGTCTGCTCATTGCGAAGCAACTCATTGAGCGCCGTGGTATGGGCAAAGGAAGCGTACTTAGAGATCGGCGCATTCTCGCCCTGCTTCTTGCCATAGGAAAGGTAGGCTGGATCGTTGAAGCTGGCTATCGTGGCTCCCGCCTGCGAGCCTGGAGCTACAATCCGAGCGTGAAAGGCTGCTAGGGGCTTCTCCTCTCCCGTGATGAGGCATCGCCCAAGGTTGTCCTCCGTACTGTAGGCTTGAGCGGCATAATCATGTGCATCATCTTGTGTAGCTAAGAGCTCTGTGTCACCTTGTAGCTGGAAGGTCATCCAGTCTGACGCTAAGATGCGCTCGGTGTGAGCATCCTCGGGCAGAGGCATCTCGTCGCCGAGGTAGTGCTCGTAGAAGCGACAGACCGCCTGAAAGCTGGCATTGTCTGGGTGCAGTTCAGCGATCTCAGCCATGAGTCGCTTGAAGTCCTCTAGTCGGTCCGTGCAGGGTGACACCCCTTCGGCACTCTCTTCATACCCTAGGATATACTTGCGATTGTCCCAAAAGGGTTGTGCAGGTGGACACTTACCGCTACGCTTTAGTCCAGCTGGAACTAGATAGTCCTGCCCCTTGCTCTTCTTGTCACTTGGATCTTTGAGGTCTTTTAGTCGAACGAAGGTGCCATCTTCACGAATGACGATGACCCAGCGAATGGGCTTGACCTCTAGTCCAGGGGTCGCTATACGATGTGCCTTGCGCATCGCCTCGTAGTAGTTGTATAGTGCTTGTAGGATCATCTCAGTATCTCATTACTATCCATTGAGGGAACGCGGATAACGCCCTCAGTCATCTGCGCATGATAAAACATAGCTGGCGGATTCTTCCTACCCTGCTCGAAGTCCATATCGTAGAGCATGATGCTCAGGTCTCTACTCTCAGGGATAGGCTTGGGCTCTAAGGATGTCTCACCATGCTCTAGGTCTACATACTCAAAGGCGCAGGTGAACTCACGGCACCCTAGGTAAGGCATCGTAAAGCATTGCCCTGCCTTGGCTCTGCGCTCGAAGATTTCTTGGTACTTTCTGGGGTTCTCCGCCTTACGCTCGGCTTCGCTGTACTCCTCGTTGTAGTGCTTCTGACAGCTAGCTGAGCGGTCTCTCACGGGTATGTAGATCATCTTAGCATAGATCCGATAGTCCACGTCACGTAAGATGTAGGAGGCACGCTGTCTACGATCCTCTGAGATGTTTATGCCTGTGCTCCCTTTGCTCATAATAGAGGCCACCTCGTTTCGCTTGATGGTAAACCGCTTGATCGGGGCTAGCACCTCTATCTTCGTGATTTCCCAGCGTATGGCGGGCTTCCAGTAAATCGCCTGAAAGATGGCTCGCGCTGCACTAGGCGTGATCACATCATAGCTAACACGCTCCACCTTCATCTCGGGGCGTGTGAAGCAGGCGAAGGGACCACGCACACGCAGGCAGTACTCCTTATCTATATACTCTTCCATATATCTATACTCCCATGAATATTAATGTCTGATCGATTATCTGTATCCCAGTCTCCGAGCTGTAGAGCTTATCATTGGTTAAATAAGCGATGCCGCTCTCGCTAACGGAGATACTACTCCCCAAAGTTAAACAATCTTTTTCATAAAGACTAACGGTAAGACGATTCATTTGTCGGTACTCTTGTCGTGTCAGCGGAAGGTTGCTTTGGAGCTTCTTGACAATTGCTTTTCCCTCCTTGCCGTAGGGAACAACGATAGCGGTACTCTGATCCTCTATATACCTAAAGAACTCGCTTGCTGTCTCGTAGTCGAAGCGTAGCTCTTCACATCGATCGTTGTCCTCGCCCCAAAGCCGTTTGGAAACCTCCTTATCTTTCTTGTTGTCGAAGCAATCGACATCATTATAAAACGCCTTGTAGTAACGCTCGATCTCCTCTCTCTGTGGAGCTCCCTGCTGAGCCAACCGATTGAGCAGATCCTCCAAAGCACCTTGCGCCCAGCTCATCTCACCAAGGGCATTTGTCCCATCAGTAAGACTAAAAATGTAGACCTCGCCAGGCTCTGCCATACGTCCCTCACGATTGCACCGCCCAGCGGCCTGCATAACCGAGTCTAGACCCGCCATCGCTCGGTAGACCACGGGAAAGTCTAGGTCTACACCAGCCTCGACCAACTGCGTACTGACGACACGCACTGGCTCGCCAGCCTTCAGGCGACGGCGTATCTCCTCTATGCGCTCCTGAATGTGTGCCGAGCACATCCTGCGTGAGAGATGTATCAGCCCCTCGCCCGACTTGTCTTGAGCTTGCAGAGCGGTATAGAGACGAGCCGCATCGTTGCGACTGTTCACGATACAGAGGAAGCTTTCGTGCTTGGTCAACCGCTCGGCCAGCTCCTCCGTAGAGAGTCGAAGCGGATCCCAATGGTAGCGAACCTTGTCAAAGGGAGCGAAAAGCTTAGCATCATAAGGTACAACCTCCTGAATGGGCTCCTCGAGGAAGAAGAACTCATGACCGATTCGATTGGTGTCTGATAGGATGTCTTCGTCAAAGACTGGTAGCGTGGCGGTGCAGAAGAGAGGCTCTACACGGAAGGCGTAGTGCAGACTCTCCACCACACGCAGGATCGGGTTGAGTAGCCGAGGGGGAAACATCTGCACCTCGTCAAAGACAACGACCGAGTTGCAAATATTGTGTAGCTTGCGACAGCGACTCACACGATGAGCGTAGAGCGACTCGAAGAACTGTACGTTGGTCGTCACGATGAGTGGCACATCCCAGTTTTCCGTCATAAGCTTGGTGTACTCCATAGCTTCGTCAGGTCGCTCCTTGATATCTACATCTGAGTGATGCTCCAGCACTTGGTCCGCCCCAAAGATATCCCTAAATGTTTGCGCCGTCTGGGTGATGATTGAGGTATAGGGGATGACGTAGATGATGCGCTCACACCCTTTCGCTATGGCATGCTCCAGAGCCCACATCATTGAGGAGACAGTCTTGCCAGCACCAGTGGGGAGTGTGAGCGAGTAGATCTTTCGCTGAGCCGTGCGCCCATGGTTACGACATTGATCGAGGAAAGCTGCTCGCGCCTCATTGATCCGTCCCTCACGGTTGAAGTGCGACACATACTCCTCTAGCTGTGCACGCATCTCTTTTAGCGAAGCTTTGGCATTCTGACGAGCGAAGCTTTTGTCAGGAGTCATAAACCGCTCCGTGTCGAGGAAGTCAGCGTCCACCAAGCAAGAGAAAAGCATACGAACCAGTAGCTGGTAGTCATCCTCGTCTAGCTCGTTCCACACGGTAGCGACCTTGTCTAGAGAGGCTTTGTGAAGAAGTTCTTCAAGCTGACTCGCCTCAGGTTGGAGTCCCTGGACTAGGTCTGCCACTGCTCGCTCGGTGTCTCTCGGTTCAACAACTTGTCCTCGCCATTCGGAGTCATCGTAGAGCCCTCTGTGGTGCGCCCCGATGCAGAGCGAAAGTATCTTGAGAAGCAGCTGATTACCGCCCACGTGCTTTAAGTCGTAGGCGTAGCGTGCTCCTGCGGGGCTGTGTGGGGTGCGCCACCCGTTGAGCGTTGGGTCTAAACCTGACTGCTGACGGATGTAGCGCTGGAAGCCCGCTTGGTACTTGCCCAAGTCGTGCAGGAGTCCCAGCAGGTAACCGATCTCGCCAAGCTCTGGGTAATCGGTGATGCGCTCAGCGTAGCTCTGCGCCATCTCCGCCACGCCGTGTAGATGATCTAGTAGAGGCTGCGTCTCGTAGGAGCCATCCTCAAGAGCCCTTACGTGGGCTATCTGCTCTGTGTTGCTCATAGGGTTGGTTATTCTTTACTTGTATTGCCTTGATACAACGGACGCACAGACCGTGCGTCCCTACTTTAAGTTTGCAGAGTGAAAAGAAA
>OLNQ01002415.1_pt1 | contig 16253 bp, 18 predicted proteins | sample 1672821 | NCBI WGS metagenome assembly OLNQ01 (sample SAMEA3136727, study PRJEB25190) | human gut metagenome | biome: human gut; feature: human-associated habitat; material: faeces | place: Austria | collected 2013 | reverse complement strand
TTTTTTATCTTTAGTTAATCTTATATCAAATTCTACTCCTATACTTTCTTTGTCTTTAATAGCTTTTTTAATAGCAAGATAAGAATTCTCTTTAATATTTTTAGAGGTTATTCCTCGATGGATAATATTTTTCATAATTAATTTTATGAAATATATTGAAAAAAAATTAATTTTATGATAACATTTAATCATAGGAGGATAAGAAAATGAGGAATAAAAAAATATTAAATTTATTAATTTTTATGTTAGGGATATTTTTAATATCTAGTACTACTGTTTTAGCCGAAGATGTAAGTATTAAAATAGATGATAGCCCAAATGGTAATGTTATCACTAAAGACCTTGGTACTTCAGTTGGGGATATATCCGCTCACGTAAAAAAAGCAACAACAGGAGAAATATTATATTGTTCACAATATGCATTAGGCAATCCGGGTATGGATTACACATGGAATTGTAATAATAAAATAACCAAGAATAAAGAAGAATTATTATATGTATTAAATCAAGAACCTAAAAATGCGCCAGCAGATTTTAATACAGCAGAACAAGATAAATTCTTTATCAAACAAATGGTAGTTTGGCGTTATACCGAACCTGGTCCTGATTTATTTACTGGTTTTGACTATAACCGTGATTCAATTTCTAAAGCTATTCAAAGTATGATAAATGCTGCTGATACATACAAAAATAAAAAGTATGATATTGCTTTAACAATTGAAGGAAGCAAGACCATGAGTCTTACTAGTGATAGAAAATACTATGTTAGTAGTAAAATCAATTTAGGAGGAACCAATTTATCAGGTAATATATCAGTAAGTGTAAGTGGTGTAAATGGTGCCTTTGTTACAAGTGATGTTAATGCTACTAGTGGAAATACATCATTTGAAAGTGGAACTAAAGTATATGTAAAAGTGCCAGCAAGTAATATAACAAAAACTAGTACCATAAAATTAACTGCTAATGGAAATTATATAAGATATATTGGTGACATTTATAATTGTACACCTGGTACTGGAGATACCGGAATACAAAATGTACTTCATTACAAACCACAATCAGAAACAAAGACAATATCTGATGCTATTGATTTAAATGTAACATTAACAAATGTAACAATATCAAAACAAGATATAACATTTTCTAAAGAACTTCCTGGTGCTACCTTAGTTATTAAACAAGGTAATAATATAGTGAAAAAATGGGTTTCTACTACTATACCAGAAACATTCCAACTAGCACCTGGTACTTATACTTTAGAGGAGAGTATTGCTCCTAGTGGATATATTAAATCTACTGAAAAAATAGAATTTACAGTTACTGCTGAAGGTAAAGTAACAATAGGGGGAAAAGAAGCAACAACACCATTAGTTATGCAAAACAAACCAATCATGGTTTATATATCTAAAAAGAGTATTAATGGAAAGACTGAACTACCAGGAGCTAAACTAAAAATAACAGATAAAGAAGGAAAATTAGTAAAAGACCTAGATGGAAATGATTTAGAATGGACTTCTACTACTAAAGAAAAAAGTTTCCATTTAGCCGCAGGTACTTACTATCTTACTGAAACAATTGCTCCAGATGGTTATGAATTATCTGATACTATAATAGAATTTATAGTTACTGAAGATGGTAAGGTAAAAATGGATAAAAAAGATGTAGATGGTAATCTAATTGTATTTACCAATACACCAGCACCTGAAGAAGTAAAAACAGGTAGCTTCATATTATATATAGTTGTAATAGGAATAATTTCCGTAGGACTAGTTACTTACTATGTTATGAAAAAACAAGAAGCATAAATGAAATGCACCCTTTAGAGTAGACAACATAAAAAAACAAATTTAGTAATATATGGTAAAATACACTTCCGAAAGGAGGTGTTTTACTATGGCTTTAAAAGGTCAAAAATTTATTCGTTTTACTGATGAAGAAAGAACTGAAATAGTTGGAAAATATTTATCTGGAAAATATAGTTATGCAACATTAGCCGATGAATATGGAATTAGTTGGAATACAATTCATACAATGGTAAGAAAATACAGAAATACAGGAACTACAATTTCAGCACAAAAAGGTAGACCAAAAGAAAAAGACTTAACACGTGAAGATTATAAAGAAAGATATGAAATACTAAAAAAATACCAGGCCTTCCTCAAGGCACAACGAGAGAGAAAGTAACTTTTATTAATCTATATAGAAATGATTACAAGTTATATAACATGTGTGCCGTATTAGAAATAAGTCCTAAAACTTATTATAAATACAGAAATAAAGAAGATCCTGATTATTATGATTATCTAATAATTAAAGAAATATTTGATGATTCTAAAGGCACATATGGTTATCGTAGAATTGTGGAAGGCCTAAAAATCAAATATGGGGTTGTGATGAATGGAAAGAAGGTTTTAAGAATAATGAAAAAATATAATTTAATGCCTGAATATATAAGGAAGGCAAAGAAGAAAAATAAAAATGAAAGAATTGAAGATAATGTTAAGCCCAATTTATTAAATAGAAATTTTACTACTGATGCACCAAATAAAGTATGGGATACAGATGTAACTTATCTTATATTTAAAGGTTCTAGAGCTTATTTATCAACGATAATTGATTTATATGATAGAAAAGTGGTCGCTTATAAAATATCAAAACATAATGATAATAAATTAGTTATGGATACTTTAAATGAAGCAATATCAAAAAGAAAAGATGTACATGGACTAATCATTCACAGTGATCAAGGATTCCAATATACATCTTATGAATACAAAGCAATTTGTGAATCTAACGGTATTACTATTTCTATGGCTAGAAAAGGAACTCCAATAGATGATTCACAAATTGAGAGTTGGCACTCTCTCCTTAAAAAGGAAACTTTGTATAACAATAATATCACATCTTTAGAAGAATATATACAATTAGTTGAAGAATGGATAGAATTTTATAATACAACTAGAATAAAAGGTAAAAAAGTTAATAAGAAGAAAGGATATAAGAAGAATGATAAATAAAGATGAATTACTTTATAAATTAGAAACTGTAATTGAATATCTAAAAAATACTGGTGGATATGAATACAAAATATATAATCATTTATGTCCAGATTATGGACAACCAGATTCAAATATTGTTGAATATGCAGAGGATATTCTATATATGATTAATTTATTAATCGATAACAAATAAAGGCAAGCTTTATTTGAATAAAGATTATAATTAAATAATAAAAATCAAGGGTCTAGATGAACTCACTAAAGTTCGCCCTTGATTTTTAATTGTAAAAACTGTTTTTTATTGATACCTCCTAAAAAGGGTTCACATCATAAAATACTATGCTTCTTTTAATTTGACTTCAAACTAAAATTGTGTTATCATATAAAGCACTTTAAGGGGGAATTATAATGTCAGATTTAACAATACAATTATTAAAACTTATTAACGAAGGAAAGAACTTAAATGAAATAAGTGAAACATTACATATTTCACATAAAAAAATATTTAATTATCTAACAATGATAAAAAATAGTGGATATGATTTCAAAAGAAGTTATTATTCAAATGGTGATATAATATATATACCAGAACTTCGATATACCATACCACCTACTAATGAAGTAAATTTATTGATGTCACAAAGCGATGAAACATTAAGAGCAGTAGTAATTTCTGATACTCATATTGGTAGTGAAAAAGAAAGATTAGATTTACTCGAAGACGCTTATAATTATTGTGTACAAAAAGGAATACATATTATCTTTAACTGTGGTGATTTACTAGATAATATAGCTAATCAAGGTAAAACACCAAGTGAAGATAGAGTCAGTTATTTATTAGAAAAATATCCTTTTGAGAAAAACATTTTAAATTTTATCATTTTAGGAAACCATGATATTAGTCCATTAAAAGTTTATGGTCAAAATCTTATGACAATACTAAATAATTATCGTCATGATCTAGTTACAATTGGTTATTGTGAAGGATTAATTAATGTTAAGAACGAAGCAATTGTACTTAGTCACCCATATGTTGATAGTTCTCTTAATACAGATAAAAGAAGTAAAATAGTACTTTATGGTCATTCCCATTTCTATCGAATAAAAAGTTTCGCTCAGCAATCACGTTATATCGGAATAAATGTTCCTCCATTATGTGATATATTTACCAAAGATATAAGTTATCCTAGTATTCTTGATATGGAACTATCATTCGATAAGGGTAGTTTTGATCGCTTAATCTTAAAACAATTAATCCCTATGTATAGTTCTTTTGTTTCAGTTAATGAAAATGTTTACTATTTTAAAGGATATTCAAGTACAAACACAGAAAAAATAACTGAAGAAAATTCACCTAAAGTAAGAACATTAACTCCAGGAACAAGTCAAATAGATAAATTTAATGCTAGATGGAATAAATAGTTTATATCAGAAAAGAAGATACTAGTTATTTTCTTTCTAATATTAAAATATAGGTTAGAAAGTATTTCACTGTGAATATAATATCTAATAATTATTTATGACTAGATTATAAGCTAGTCATAACCAAGAAAGACATAGACTTTCTTGGAATAAAATATAAAAAATACATAAAAATAGTTGTAATTTAATATAATATATGGTACAATTATATTCGTTATGGGATAATCCGCCTATATAAATATATAGTGATTATCTGAAAAAGAAAGGAAGTGTATATACGATGGACATTATTGAAAAAATAACTGCTAGTCAAATGAAAAAAGATTTACCTGAATTCAGAGTAGGAGATTCTGTTATAGTAGGATGTATTATTACTGAAACTAAAGGTGGAAAATCTAAAGAAAGAGTCCAAGACTTTAAAGGTACAGTTATTGCAAGAAAAGGTAAAGGAGTATCTGAAACTTTCACTGTAAGAGGAGAGTACTCTGGTATTGGAGTAGAAAAAACTTTCCATGTACATTCTAATAAGGTTGCTTATATTAAGATTGTTAAACCAGGTAAAGTTAGAAGAGCTAAATTATATTTCTTAAGAGACAGAAAGAGTAAGTATAATATTAAAGAAAGAAGATAATAGCTTAGCTATTGTCTTTTTGTTTAGAGGTGGAAAATGAAAAATATAATTAAAGAATTATTACCATATGTTTTAATATTGGGTGGAGTTATCTTAATTAGAACTTTTATTGTTACTCCAGTTATTGTAAGTGGAGACTCAATGAAACCTAATTTACATAATGGTGAATTATTATTAGAAAGAAAAATTGGTTATAATAGTACTAATATTAAAAGATTTGATATCGTTGTAATTAAAGAAGGTAAAGAAGAGATTATTAAAAGAATAATAGGCCTACCTGGAGAACATATTAGTTATAAGAATAATAAATTATATGTTAATGATAAAGTATTAGAAGAAAACTTTGATTTTAGAAAGACTAATGATTTTAACTTAGAAGAAATATGTTCTTGTAATAGTATTCCTGAAGGTAAATACTTAGTATTAGGAGATAATAGACCAATATCAAAAGATAGTAGAATGATTGGTCTTATAGATGAAAAAAATATTTTAGGTAAAGCAGTATATCGTATTTGGCCAATATCTAAATTTGGAAATATATATAATTAGATGTAATTTATAGTTACATCTTTTATTATATTTAGACAATAGTAAATAATATTTTTATCTTCTTTCATAAAATAAATTGAAAGGAGATTATGATGAATAATAATTGTTTTGATAATAAAATTAAAAAAATTTTAGATTGTGGTAAACAGTGTAATTGTATTCCAGTTATTGTAGGTCCAACAGGGCCAGCAGGACCGCAAGGCCCTGCTAGTATTGCTGTAGGAGTAACTACTACTACTGATCCTGGCACTAATGCTAGTGTTACTAATGTAGGTACTAATGATAACGTTATTTTAAATTTTAATATACCAAGGGGTGAAACAGGTCCAATTGGTCCTCAAGGAATACCTGGAACAGAGGGCCCAACGGGGCCAACTGGACCACAGGGTCTTCAAGGCCTTCAAGGAATACCTGGAACAGAAGGTCCAACAGGCCCAACCGGACCACAAGGCCTTCAAGGACTTCAAGGTATACAAGGTCCAACTGGACCAACCGGACCAACAGGACCCAGTGGAGATACTCCAACATTAGAAATTGGAACAGTTACAACTGGAGAACCAGGAACTCAAGCTACAGCTTCAATAACTGGAACAGCACCTAATTATATTTTAAATTTAACAATTCCTCAAGGCCTAACTGGATCTCAAGGATTACAAGGTGAAGTAGGTGCAACAGGACCAACGGGTCCAACAGGCCCACAAGGCCTTCAAGGACTTCAAGGTATACAAGGTCCAACCGGACCAACAGGACCAACGGGTCCAACAGGCCCAACCGGAGCAAGTGCATAAAATTAAAAGAGAAAAATACTCATAAAGATTATCTTTCTCTTTTTTTTAAATAAATTTTGAACAAATTTAAAATAAAAACATTTGTAAAATTATAAAAAATTGGTATAATGCTCATGTGGTTAACCTACTTTCTAATTTATTGTTACAACTTAATTATAAAGTAAAATTTTAAGGTTTAACTACTTTTTTATGTAATAATTTACGACTATACGTAAAATTACATGTTTTCCAGACTTTGTAAACACTATTAACAGAAAATAAACCTTTGTTTTTTCAAAAGAAAAATTAGCAGAACATAATAAAAAATTGATAATATTAATAGAGAAATATTTAATTGCTTTAAAAGTTTAGAAAAAGAAATTGATTTAATAACAATAACTGATGAAACAATTAATAATTAGATTATTATCTTTTATACATTAAAAATGTCAAATGTGTAAAGCAACGTAAAAGAAATTTAAAAAATATGATATAATACTTCTGGAACAAGTGGTAGTAAAGGTTTTATAAATGCAATTACATTAACTTTAATAATAGCTTTTGTCTGCGGTATTGCAGTTGGTATTGGATATATGCTTTATAAAATTAGTGTAGGAGGATAATATAATTAATATATCAAGTGAAGATGGAATGTATATTAGAGATTATATTAATAAATATAGAAGAAAACATAATATACCTGAACCTGAAGAAAAAAAATTTATGATAAACAATCTAATTTTTTGAAAGAAGAATTAGAGTTAATAACTAAATTAAGAATTACAAAAAAATTAGTTCCATATTTGGATTATATCCAAATTTAAAAGAAGATATGAAAAATGGAATACGATATTAATTAAAATAAAATAACCTTTTCAATAATGATTAGGTTATTTTTTTAATATTAATAAAGGAATAATGCTTGAAATTACAATTAATTCTATTAGATGATTTATTTTATCGAGGAACTGGACCACAAGGTCTTCAAGGTCTTCAAGGAATACAGGGACCAACAGGGCCAACAGGACCTACCGCTATTGAAACTTATGGTCGTAAATACAATACTAGTACAGATAATATTTCTTTAGAAACTAATATTGCTCAAAATATTCCACTTGGTAATAATGGACCTACTAACAATATTACAACTGCTACACAAAATACTCTTACAATAACAGAAAATGGAGTTTATTTAGTAGAATATGGTTTTTCTGGAAGTTCAAGTACTAATGCTACATTGACTGTTGAGGTAAATCAAAATGCTAATGCTATAAGTGGTACTTCGATTGTTAAAACTGTAACCGCTAATAACAATACAGACTTTAACAGTAGTACTATTAATTCATTTGCTGTTGGTGACGAAATAGGATTAAGTATTAATTCTTCTACTACTGCTACAATAACACCTGCTAATGGTACTAATGCTTATTTGAATATTGTTAGAATATCTTAAGGAAAAGCATCTCTTCGGAGGTGCTTTTTTCTAGACAAATTATTAGAATTATGTTATCATTAGAGTGTAAAGGAGACTAGATATGAAAAAGAAATTATTGATAGGTAGTTTAGTTGTAGTAGTAATATTATTATGTATATTTTATTTTGTAGTTTTAAAAAATAAGAAGAATAAAGTAGTAACTGAAGGAGTAGAAGTAGTACCTACGATGAATGATAAGATAGATAGTGATAGTACTTGGTGCGGAACTTTTCAGTTAGTATGGAATGATATGATTAATGAAGTAGTGAGACAAGATATTTTATTTAAAGATAATAATGATATGGTTACTAATTTAAATAAAATGGATTTTAATACTTCGATGATATCTGAAGAATATTATTATAAGAAGTATGGTTTTAAGACATTAAGTTTAAAGAAAGAAATTGAACAAGGTATTAAGAATAAATTTAATCAGACAAGTGATATATTAGATAGTTTTAGTTGGAGTCAAGATGAACTTAGTAATAATGATGATAGGTATTTCTTCTATACAATGTTATATAGAGAATTTGAGTATAATAATAAATTTAGTGTTTTAAAGAATGATAAGTTTGGTAATTATGATGATGTTAAATACTTTGGTATTAATAAGAAATCTAATGATAAGGTAAGAGGGCAGATTGAAGTATTATTTTATAATAATAAAGATAATTTTGCTATTAAACTACATACTAAGAATGGTGATGAGGTTATTTTATATAAAAATCCTAAGGGTAGTACTTTTAATGAAATATATGATAATATGATTATAGATAGTAATAGCTATAAAGGTAATAAAAATTTTGAAGATAATGATGAATTTAAGGCTCCTATGATTGATTTTAATGTTAAAAGAGAATATGATGAATTATCTAATAAGATATTTACTTCTAAAGATGGTAAGGAATATGTTATTGATACCGCTATTCAGACAATTAGTTTTTCATTAGATGAAAAAGGTGGTAAGATTAAGAGTGAAGCCGCTACTGACGTGAAGACAACGGCAATGCCTAATATGAATGAGCCTAGATATTTTAATATTGATAATACATTTGCTTTATTCTTAAAAGAAGAGAGTAAAGATAAGCCTTATTTTGCTGCTAGAATAGAGAATATTAAGAAGTATCAATAATAGTAAAGCATAACATTTGTTATGCTTTTTTCTTTGGTAATAATCTTGCCAAAGAGTTGACTTTATGTTACCATGTATATTATAATTAAGACGAGGTGTTTTGTGTATGATCGGTAATTATAAAGTGATAACATTATGTGGTTCTACTAGATTTAAAGATGAATTTTTACAGGTTCAAAAAGAATTAACATTACAGGGAAATATTGTAATTTCAGTAGGATTATTCGGTCACGCTGGAGACTTTGAAGTATGGGAAAATATGAATGAGGGAACTCTTACTAAAACTAAAGAAATGTTAGATGATATGCATAAAAGAAAGATTGATATGGCTGATGAAATTTTTGTTATAAATGTAGGGGGTTATATTGGTGATAGTACTAAGTCTGAGATTGAATATGCTAAAGAACATGATAAAATAGTAAGGTATTTAGAAAACAATTTAAATAGAGATAACATAAATAATGTGATATCTTTAGATGAATATAAAAACTACTTGGTTAATTTTTATTGTTGGCCAATGGATAATGCTAAGTCATTTATAAAAAAGAGAAAAGAAATTTTAACTAATAAGTATTCTGATAATTATTTGTTAAAAATAATTTCTGATACTAATAGTTTTGCTAAAGATGTTTTAATGTCAGATACAATAGATTATGGATATTTTAAAATCGAAGTTAATGATGATGAACATTTATTTATAAATTTAGAATTACATGGAGGCTGGATGTCGGATACTATATATATTGATTCTAAAGGAAGATATATAAGTAAACATTTAATTAAAACTATTTTTGGCAAAAAAACTATTATAGAACTAAAGATAGATGAAGTTGAAAGAATTACCGACGATAATATTTGTAGCTTTGATTATAGATATTATATTTATATGCAAGGTTTTTCTGAAAATTTAAATATGATAAAAAATTCTATATTAGGTGATAATAAAAAATTGGTAAAAAAGAGAAGGAAAGGTGATATAGTATAACTTATTAAAAGGGGGTAATAATGCAAGAAATAGAAAATAAAAATACTAATAGTATTTTTGAGAATATAAAACATATTGATGAATATAATAATGAATTTTGGTATGCACGTGAATTACAAAAGGTATTAGAATACAAAGATTGAGGAATTTTCAAAATATAATAGATAAAGCAAAAGAATCTTGTAAAAATTCTAAATTTAATTTAGATGAAAAACTTGTTGAAGTCAACAAGTTGTAAAAAAGAAATAATAATGCTGTTGCTAATATACAAGACTATAAATTATCAAGATATATCTGCTATTTGATAGTACAAAATACTGATCCTAAAAAAGAATTCGACGGGTTAGAAAAGTATTATAAATAAATGATTTATTTAAAATAGGTTTTTATCATTTAAATAGATATGAAGAAAAGAGGAAAAAATTATGAATAATAATAATTTAATGGAAACATTTTATTTAGAAACACCATCTTTAGAACGTAAGAATGAAATAATAGATTATATAAATGAATTTGTAGAACATAAATCAGATATTAATGGAACAGGATCGTTGGATAAGATATTAGATGGATATACATTCGAACAAGCACTTGAGAGTTGCCTGAATATGCAATATGAAGAATATGCCAAAAAATTTGGTAGGTGTCAGGGGAAAACCTTTTTATTAATTAGAAAGAATGATAATAAAATAATTGGAACTATAAATGTTAGATGGAATCTGACAGAAAAAGTGAAACAATTTGGGGGGAATATTGGTTATGGAATAAGACCTACTGAAAGAAGAAAGGGATATAACAAGATGAATTTATATCTTGGATTGATTGAAGCAAAAAAGATTGGATTGGATAAAGTGATGTTAGATTGTGATGTAGAAAATCTAGGTTCAAGCAAGACTATGGAGGCGTTAGGTGGAAAATTAGAAAGAACTGAAATTGATCCATATGATGGAATACTAACTAGTGTATATTGGATTAATGTAGATGAATCGCTTGAAAAATATAAAAATGAGTATGTTAATTTTATTGATAAAAGTTATAAAAATAGTACTTATGAAATAATTAAAAGAAAGTAAAAATAATGAATAATGAAAACAAATATTAATTGGTAGTGGGGTTCTAAAAATATTTACATGGATGTCAATATATGGTATGATTATTTCGGGGATAGTAGATATATGTTATTTGTATGTAGGGTAGGAACTATCCGAATTTATGTCTCTTTACATTAATAATGATATCATTAAATGGAAAAAATTCTAATAGTGATATTAGAAGCATGCTTTATAATTTGCAAAAAATTATAGCAATTGGATTTAAAGTGGATAATGAAAGGGCAGTTTAATTTAGAAAATGGGTTAATGAAATAGTAAAAGAATATACTATTAAAGGTTTTGCATCGGATGATGAAAAATTAAAAAATGGTGGTAATAAAGCAAATATTAACTGGTAAGTGGGGAACTATGAAAAAACACTTTTAAACTTTTGAAAATAAAGAGTATTTTTACTAAATGATTTTTATATTTTGGAACATTTAAGTGTATGAATTATAAAAAACTAAAGGAAGGGAGAGTATTGATGGAAGACAATAAATTAATTATATATAAAAATAATGAAGGTAATATTATAGTAGATGCTATTTATAAAGATGAAACTTTATGGTTATCACAAAAAGGAATGTCAAAGGTTTTTGAATGTTCTACAGATAATATAAGTTTACATTTGAAACATATATTTGAAGAAAAAGAATTAGACAAAAAATCAGTTACCGAGAAATGCTCGTTAACTGCCGATGACGGAAAAAACTATAACACAACTATTTATAGTTTAGATGCCATAATTGCAGTAGGATACAGAGTAAATTCTAAAAAAGCAACAGAATTTAGAATATGGGCAACAAAAATATTAAAAGAATATATGATAAAGGGTTTTGCATTAAATGATGAATGTTTTATAAATGGAAATAAATATAATACAAAATATTTTGATGAATTATTAGAACGTATCAAAACAATTAGAGTTAGCGAAAGAATGGCATATCAAAAAATCACTGATTTATTTATTGCAACAGCAGCAGATTACAATCCTAAGGCAGAAGAAGCGTATACTTTCTTTAAAATAGTTCAAAATAAGTTACATTTTGCTATAAGTGGACATACTGCTGCTGAATTAATATATAGTAGAGCAAACTCAGATAAAGAACATATGGGACTAACTAATTGGAAAAATTCTCCTGATGGTTTAATATATAAATATGATGTAATTATTGCAAAGAATTATTTAAACGAAGAAGAAATGAATAATTTGAAAGATTTAACAAATTTATTTTTGGTATTTGCAGAGGATGAAGCAAAACAAAGACATGTTATGACAATGAAGGATTGGATAGATGCAACTGATGATTTATTAAAATTTAGAAGAAAAGAAATATTAAATAATAGTGGTAGTATATCTCATAAAGAAGCCGTAGAAAAAGCAGAAAAAGAATATGAAAAATTTAGAGTTATACAAGATCAAAAATACATTTCTTCAATGGATGAGTTTTATAAAAAGTATTTAAATGAAAATAAATACAATTGAAAAAATTGTGATAATTTAATAAAAATAATTCTTGTTTTGGTGTTAATGAACAACTTGTTGAGAGTAACAAGTTGTCAAGAAAAAATATGTTTTATTAAGTTGGTATAACTGGTTAATAATAATAGTGTCGAAAAAACCGACGGTGATAATTTGAAAAAGACTTTAATTCTAATGTCTTGAATGAATATAAAAAAATATTGAAAATATTAGTAAAATAGTCAAAAATGACTGAAATATGTTAAAATTGTATATGAACTAAGGTGTTTATACGGGATAGTAACTCGTAATGATATAAAGAGGTGCATTATGGAATATAAATTATCAAAATCATCTGAAAAAGATATAAATAGGTTAATTGAATATAAAAACAGAACAATCTATCAATATGCAAAAGATTTATCTAATGAAGAAATTGATAGAATAAATAAGTATGTAACTAGTGAAGTTCCTAGATTAATTAATGATTATTGCAATATAATAGTTGATAATAAAATAGTTGGTTGTATATTATTAACAAACAATGATAATGGTAAATTATTAGATGAAATATATCTTGAAGAAGAATATAGAAATAAAGGTATTGGGACTAAGATTATAATGGATATTTTAGATAATAATGATGTAGTATACTTATGGGTATATAAAGAAAATGAAAAAGCTATATCATTATATAAAAAGCTAGGATTTAATGTTATAGAAGAAACTGAATCTAGATATTATATGAAATATAATAAGTGAAAAAGATAATTCAAATGAATGATAAAAAAAACAAAGATTAATTGGAAATATATAACTTATTGAAAACTTCCTATGAAGTCTTATAAATAAAGTCTTTTAGTCCTATTCCTTTTTACATTTTTTAGATAGAATTTATAAAAAAAATTTAAAAAAGGATGGTAACTACGATTTATTTAAAACTAATATTTCAGGCAAAGGAGATGATAACAATGGCAAAAAATTTAATTATTAGAAGTAGTACTGAAGAATTTATAACATTTAAACTTCAAGAAAAAGATAAAGGCATTCAAATTAGATATGAAAATGAGACTTTATGGATGACACAAAAAGCTATGGCAGAATTATTCGATGTTGAACAACCTGCAATAGCAAAGCATCTTATAAATATATATAATGAAAAGGAGTTAGACAAAGATTCAACTTATTCCAAAATGGAATTAGTTCAAAAAGAGGGAAATAGAAGTGTTAAGAGAAATGTTGAATTTTATAATTTAGATGCCATAATATCAGTTGGATATAGAGTAAATTCGTTAAGAGCGACACAATTTAGAAGATGGGCGACGAATATACTTAAAACATTTACGATTCAAGGATATGTATTAGATAAAGAAAGAATGAAAAATGGTTCATTTATTGATAAAGATTATTTTGAAAAGTTATTAGAAGAAATCCGAGAAATTAGGTTATCTGAAAGAAGATTTTATCAAAAAGTAACTGACATTTATGCTACAAGTATAGATTATGATCCTAAATCTCCTATATCAATCGATTTCTTTAAAAAGGTTCAAAATAAAATGCACTTTGCGGTATCACATCAGACAGCTGCTGAAATTATATATAATAGAGCAAATTCAGAAAAGGAACATATGGGACTGACTTCTTGGAAAAAATCTCCTAATGGAAAAATAATGGAATCCGATGTTATAATTGCTAAAAATTATTTAAATAAAGAAGAATTAAGTGATTTAGAGGGGATTGTTAGTGCATTTTTAGAAATTGCTGAAAATAGGGCGAGAAGACATATTCCAATGACGATGGAAGACTGGTCATCTAGAATAGATAAGTTTTTGCTTGCAGATGATAGGGATATATTAAAAGATGCTGGAAAAATATCACATGAAATAGCTTATGATAAAGCATTAACAGAATTTGAAAAATATAGAATAAAACAAGATAAATTATATAAATCAGATTTTGATTTATTAATAGAAGAAACAAACAAATAATAAAATGAAAGGGGGATTAGAAATATGCTTAATTTAGAAAAAGTAAAAGAAGAATTAAATAAATGGAATTTTAGTTATAAAAATAATATTGTACCTGGACATAGTACCTATAAAGTAAAATGGGTTTTACCAGCAGGCCCAGTAATTGTAATTGCGTCAGAAAGAGCAACATCATACTTATTTGGGTTTGATGAAAAAGGAATTCATATTTTTCCGGTAGAAGGCAACTGGAATATATTAGATTGCTGCTTAATAGAATGGAAAAACATCACAAAATTTGAAATGAAAAAAGGTATTTTACTTGAAAATACTATGAATATTACGACTAATGAAATGAAAGTATCATTAAAAATAAATAAAATGGTTGCAGGTAATCTCTGGGTTAAAGAAAATATAAAAGAATTAGAAAAATTAAATTATTATAAAAAATAGTTATAAAAAAGTGTAAAAAAGTTTTTACTAAAAGGGAAGTGAAATTTTATGGATATGTATCAAAAGAGAAAAATGAGAAAAGAAAATAGAGAGGAAAATAGTAAAAAACAAGATAATTTACAACAAGTAAACATAAATTGGTACCCTGGCCATATGGCTAAGACTAAAAGGGAGATAAAAGAAAAGATAGATTTAATAGATATTGTATTTGAAGTAGTAGATGCTAGAATACCATATTCTTCTAAGAATAAAGAGATTGAAGAAATGACTAAAGGTAAACCTAGAGTTATTGTTATGACTAAGATTGATTTATGTGATAATGTTAAGACCAATAAATGGATTAAATATTATGAAGACAGGGATTATATTGTAGTACCTATTGATCTAATTAATAATCCTAATACTAAGATTATATTTGATAAGATTAAACCTTTAATTGATGAAATTAATGATAAGAGAATTAGTAAGGGATTAAAACCTAGAAGAGCTAGAATACTAGTAATGGGAGTTCCTAATGCTGGTAAATCTACTTTAATAAATAGACTAGTAGGTAAGAAGAGTACTAATGTAGGTAATAGACCTGGTGTTACTAAAACCCTAGAATGGATTAGAATTAATGATAAAGTTGAACTATTAGATACTCCAGGTATATTATGGCCTAAGTTAGATGATGAAGAGGTAGCTCATAATTTAGCTAGTATGACTGCAATTAAAGAAGAAGTATTAGATTGTGAAGATATTGCTATATATATTATAAATAAAATATTATCTGATTATCCAGATAATATTAAAGATAGATATAATATTACTAATACTGGTGATATTGTAGATATTCTTGATCAGATAGGTAAAAAAATAGGAGCTTTTAGAAATAATGAAACGGATTATGATAGAGTTTATAAAAGAGTTATAAAAGATTTGCAAGATGGTTATTTAGGTAAAGTGACTTTTGATGATATAAAATAAGAGTATAGATTTTGTTCTATACTCTCTTTATTTAATAATGTTACCAAGTATTCCATATGATATAATACTCATAATGATACTAGCAAGAATTATTCCTAGCATGATATAAAGAAATGATTTCTTTTTATTCATATTAAGTAGTACGGCAAGACCTGCTCCTGTCCAAGCTCCAGTTCCTGGAAGGGGAATACCTACGAATAACATAAGACCAATATAACCATATTTTTCTATTTGATCTTTTTTTGATAAGATTTTATTTTCTATTTTATTAACAAATTTTGTAGTAGCTTTGAATTTTTTTAACCAATTTAAAACTTTTTCTAAAAATAATAAAACAATTGGAATAGGCAAAGTA
>OLNQ01002381.1_pt1 | contig 16458 bp, 11 predicted proteins | sample 1672821 | NCBI WGS metagenome assembly OLNQ01 (sample SAMEA3136727, study PRJEB25190) | human gut metagenome | biome: human gut; feature: human-associated habitat; material: faeces | place: Austria | collected 2013 | reverse complement strand
ATGGCTGCAAACACTGATTCACTCAATATCCAGGCATATGAGTACACAGGCGGAAAAATCCAGCTTTTCATACCATTCGGCGTTCTTTTCTGCCGTGATAGCCGTTGCCTCTTCGATCTCGCCCGGTTGGGTGGAGTCCTTGAAAATGTCTGTGATAAAGTTCAGACTGTTTTCATCGGTACTGCCTGCTGCGTGTGCGGTCAGGGATGCGCCGCAGGCTAACGCCGCAACCGCTGAAGTGGAAAGAAAGTTTCTGCGGGTCATCTTCATGGTGGTTTGCCTCCTTTATATCTGGGTTTATTTTACACAGACCGTGGGCGGCTGCCAGCCGCTCAGGGCATTCATCTTGCGAAAAAACCATTTGACCTTCTATGTTACAGAATACACAGAAAATGCCTGAAAGTCAACGACTTATGCGTTTTCGACATTGAAAACGTGAATGTTGACAAAAATGTTCGATGCAAATTGGCGAAAACTCCGTTGAAATGAATTTTAATCAAGCTGTTCTTGTGCGCTGCACGGAGGTATGCTATACTAAACATATCCAACTGACAAAGGAGTATGGCGATGAATGATCTGCATGAGTGGTTTCAGAAAAATGACCTTTGCCCAGAAAACATCTTGTATCTTTACCGTAACGACCGCAAAACGGTCATTCACCGCATGGATGGGGAAGAAGTTGCGCTGTATGCTCCGTTGCACAGCGTCTGGTCTGCTTTGCCGGAAGATATGTTTCTGAACATCAGTAAGGGAATCGTAGTGTGCCGCAGCCAGATCGTAGATATTAGCAATGACGGTATTTATACAATGTCAGATGGCCGCAGTTTTCAGGGACGTAGACGTGGTCTGAGCGACCATCGCCGCTTGCGCGCAGAAATCAGGCGGGTGGACGCACAGCTACGCCCAATGAGTATGAGCCTGCTGGAAAAATGCAGTCTGCTGGACGATATGCCGCTGGCATTCTGCATTATTGAGCTGGTGTTCAATGAGGACGGACACGGGGTGGATTTTATTTTCCGCTACTGCAATGCCGAAATGGCAACGATCGAAGGCGTGCCGGTGGAAGAAATGCTTGGCCGTTCGTTTTACGAAGTGTTCCCCAATGGTGATAAGAAGTGGCTTGTATCGTATGCGGATGTGGCGTTGAACGGAACAAAGCACATCCTTCACGACTACAGCCCGGAGGTGGACAAATGCCTTACGATCCATTGCTACCAGCCGGAACCGGGGTATTGTGCCTGCGTATTGCAGGCAACAGATCCGTGACAGTGACACATTGAAAAGAACCACAAAAAACACATCAGGGAGCAGCTGTGACCTATGCTGCTCCCTGATGTGTTTTGAAATGTCCAAATCCCTGCCATGAATCGTAGTCGGGGCCTTATTTCTGACTGTATCCCAAAAGCCGCTGCACGAAAGGCCGGAGCGAGTGGATGAACTCTTCATCCGAAAGCTCTGTCTGATGTTCCAGCTTCCAGACACAGAGATGATGGAAAAATTTTCAAAAAAGTTGCAGATTGTGCAGGAAAAATTTCTTGTAGTCCGTTCTGTTAGGTGGTATCATTATAACGGTTTGCGCCGCTAACCCGGGGCAGTATCTCGCAGACAGGTCGTTTTTGGCGGACGCTGTGGGGGAAAGCGCAGAACGGATGAAAACAGGCAGAAAGAACTTTTCTTTTTCATGAAACACAGGAGGTCAGGCTTTTCATGCTAGGTTTCAACAAAAAGACACAGGACGCCTCTCCGCAGGAGAATACCGGCGGAGAAAATAAGGTGTTCCACTTTATCAAGACCCACAAAAAGCGCTGCATCGCGGTGGTCGCAGCCGCAGCGGTGCTGGTGGCGGTCATCGTGCCGCGCAAGAGCCGCAGTGCGTCGGCAGACCTTGCCTACACGCAGGAGAAGCTGGGACGCCGCGACATCGTGAATGTCTACGACGGCAGCGGCACCATCAACGCCGCCGATTCCTACACCGTCAAGTCCCTCGTCACCGGCACGGTGCTCACCGCCGATTTTGAGCTGGGCGACAGCATCGAGAAGGGCGATATTCTTTACACCATCGACATTTCGGATGTGGAAAACAACCTCGCGAGCGCACAGCTCTCGGTGGAGCAGGCACAGCGCAATTACGATGACATTGCGGATATGCAGAACGTCCGCACCAAGATCAGCGGCGAGGTCAGCTCCTTTGCAGTCGCCGCAGGCGACGCCGTGCAGGCTGGTCAGACTGTGGCCACCATCCGCGACACCTCCGTGATGCTGCTGGCCGTGGATTTCCCTGCCGCAGAGGCCCAGAGCTTTGTCGCCGGTCAGGCCGCACAGGTCATGCCGGACACCACTTTTGAGACGCTGAACGGCACCATCCGCTCCGTTTCCGGTGCAGACCCTGCCGGCGACGCCAGCCTGATGACCTGCACTGTCACCATCGCTGTTCCCAACGCGGGCAGCCTGACCACCGCACAGGCCGCTGTGGCACAGGTGAACGGCGTCAGCTCCCTCAACTCTGCACACTTTACTTACCAGCGTGAGGAGACTGTCGTGGCAGCTGCCTCTGGTACTGTGTCTGAACTCTGCGTCAAGGAGGGCAGCACCGTCCGTCAGGATGACGTCATCCTCCGCATTACCGGCAAAGATCTGGACAAGCAGACCAAAAACGCCGCTGACAGCCTGCGCGCTGCCGAGCTGCAGATGTCTTCTGCCGAGAAGACCATCAGCCACTATACCATCGACGCCCCGATCAGCGGCACCATCGTGGATAAGAAGGTCAAGGCCGGCGACAAGCTCAGCGCCAACGACACCGCCATGCAGAACCTCTGCACCATCTACGATATGAGCTATCTGGAAATGAAGCTCAATGTGGACGAGCTGAAGATCCGCTCCCTCGAGGTCGGCCAGGAGGTGGACATCACCGCCGACGCCGTCCCGGGTGAGACTTACAAGGGCGTCATCAGCAGCATCCTCGTGGCAGGCACTACCGCCAACGGCTCCACCAGCTACCCCGTCACCGTCCGCATCGACGACATGGGCGAGCTGCTGCCCGGAATGAACGCCACTGCGAAGATCACCACCGCCAGCGTCAAGAATGTTCTGGCCCTGCCCAACGCCGCCCTCGTCCGGGGCAGCTATGTGCTGGTGACCAAGGATTCGCCCAGCGCTGCCAATGCTGAGACTTCCATGACCGCTCCCGACGGCTACGTCTACGTCAAGGTGACCACCGGCATCAGCGATGACGATTACATCGAAGTGAAGAGCGGCCTGCAGGAGGGCGATACCATCGCTTACGACAACTCCAGCGTCAGTGCGACCGACTTCTACAGCAACATGATGGCCTCCGCCGAAGGAGATGACGAATGAGCACGCTGATAGAATTTGATGGGGTCTGCAAGTATTACCAGATGGGCGACACCCTCGTAAAGGCCGCCGACCACGTCTCTTTCAAAATCAACAAAGGCGAGTTCGTGGCCATCGTCGGCCAGTCCGGTTCTGGTAAATCCACTTGTATGAACATCATCGGCTGTCTGGACGTGCCTACCGAAGGCACTTATCTGCTGGACGGCAGGGATGTCGGCAAGATGAGCCGCCGTGAGCTGGCAAGCATCCGGAACGAGAAGCTGGGCTTCATCTTCCAGCAGTACAACCTGCTGCCGAAGCTGACGCTTTTGGAGAATGTGGAAGTTCCCCTTGTGTATGCGGGCATCCCCGCCGCACAGCGCCACGCGACGGCAAAGGCTGCCCTTGAGCGGGTGGGTCTGGGCAATAAGCTCAAAAACCTGCCCAACCAGCTTTCCGGCGGTCAGCAGCAGCGTGTGTCCATTGCCCGTGCGCTGGCCCGCGGCCCGGCGGTCATCCTGGCCGACGAGCCGACCGGTGCATTGGACTCCCACACCAGCCGCGAAGTTCTGGGAATGCTGCAGGATCTGCACAAGCAGGGCAATACGGTCGTCCTCATCACCCACGACAACTCCATTGCTGTGCAGGCCGAGCGCATCATCCGCCTCGAAGATGGCCGCGTCGTCTACGACGGCGACGCCCACGCACCCGAGGCAGTCGTTCAGCCGAACTTCATGATGGCAGAGCCGAAAGCCGGAGAGGAGGGGACGCAGGCATGATAAAGGAGACCTTCAAACAGGCCGTCCAGAACGTCTTGAGCAACAAAGTCCGCACCTTCCTCACCATGCTGGGCATCATCATCGGCGTCATGGCCGTCATCGTCATCGTCGGCCTCGGCAACGGCATGACCAACATGATGCAGGACTTCTACTCCGATATGGGCAGCGATATTCTGTCCGTCAACATCATGACCGCCAGCACCCGCTCAGTGGAAGTGGACGATGTGTACAGGATCATCAATGAAAAGCCCGAGTATTATAAGGGCCTTTCGCCTATTGCCAGTGTCGGCGACACGCTGCGGGTGGCGGGCGAGAAGTACCGCCGCACCTACATCAGCGGCGTCAACGAAGATTACACGACCATCAACAACTACAAGGTGGCCAAGGGCCGCGGCATCCAGTACACCGATTTGATAGACAACAAGAATATCTGTGTCATCGGCGACTATGTGGACCGTAAGATCTTCGGCGGCAACGGTCTCGGCAGCACCCTCAAGGTAGGCGCCAGCGAGTACCGCATCGTGGGCGTGCTGGAGGGCCGCTCCAAACCCGCCTCTCAGTACGAGGGCGGCAACGACGACATTGTTCTTATCCCCTATACCACCCTGATGAGCGTCAACAACACCAGCAGTGTCAGCCAGTACTATGTGGTCCTGCAGGACGCGGACCACTCGAATGAGGCACAGGAGTTTTTGCAGTCGCGGCTCAAGAAGCTGGTCAGCAAGGACGACTATGTCTACGTCATGAGCCTGAGTGCAGCCATGAAGCAGATGTCCTCCATGATCAACGTCATGGTGGGCGTCCTGACGGCCATTGCAGGCATCTCGCTGCTGGTCGGCGGCATCGGCATCATGAACATCATGCTGGTGTCCGTCACCGAACGCACCCGTGAGATCGGTATCCGCAAGGCACTGGGCGCACAGGAGAGCACCATCCTGACCCAGTTCGTCGTGGAGGCCGGCGTCACGTCGGCGCTGGGCGGCTGCCTCGGCATCGTGCTGGGCTACGTCGTGTCGGCCATTATCAACCAGATCCTTCCGTATATCCTGACGGATATTACCCTGAATGTCACCCCCTCGGCGGACGCAGCAGCCATCGCCGTGGGCATCTCCTGCGGCATCGGTGTCCTGTTCGGCTTCCTGCCGGCCCGCCGTGCCGCCAGCCTGAACCCCATCGAAGCGCTCAGATATGATTAAGGAGTTTACCATGAAAAAACGATTCCTCGCATTCCTGCTGGCTGTCTGCGTGGCTGTTTCCATGCTGGTGCTGCCCGCTTCTGCGGTCGGCTCCAACGCGGCAGTCCAGACGGCGACGGCACTGGGCGGTCTGACCGCCGAGCAGGCCGGTTCTCTGGGTGCGCCCCTCACTCGTGGGCAGGCGGCCCGCCTCCTCACCGCATTCTCTGCTTACCGCGATACCACCACGGCACAGGGCCGCACCGGCCGCCTCTACAGCGATGTAGACAGCGACTCTCCCTATGCGGTCTACATCCGCACTGCCGTCCAGAACGGCTGGATGACCGGCTACTCCGACGGCAGCTTCCGTCCGGACAACACCGTCACGCTGGAAGAAGCCTGCACCATGGCGCTGCGCCTGCTGGGCTATGATGTGGCAAAGCTGGGCGGTACCTTCCCCACAGCTCAGCTCAGCAAGGCCAGCGCGCTGGGCCTGCGCAATGAGATCAATGCCCGTCAGGGCGAGACTCTGACCCTCGAGCAGGGTACCATGCTCTTCTACAACGCCCTCACCGCTATGAACGGCAGCGGTCAGGTCTACGCTTCCACCCTTGGCTTTGCCGTGAGCAACGGCCAGGTGGACATCTCTTCTGTCCTGCTGGACAACGTCAAGGGTCCCTTCGTGGCAGATGCTTCCACAGTCCTGCCCTTCGCCCCGGCGGCCATCTACCGCAACGACGAAGTCACCACCTCTGCGGCCCTCTCTCCCTATGATGTCTATTATTATAACGAGAGCGCCCGCACCGTCTGGCTCTACAACAAGCGCGCCGCAGGCCGCGTGACGGCTGTCTCGCCCTCGGCCAGCGCTCCGACCTCTGTGACCGTGGCCGGCGTCACCTACGCCATCGCTTCGCCCTCTGTGGCCTATCAGCTGTCCTCCCTGTCCGGCGGCGGCGTGGGTCAGGTGGTCACTCTGCTGCTGGGCATGAATGATGCAGCTGTCTCCGTCCTCACCGGCGACGCGGCAGACGCTGTGTTCTACGGCGTGGTCCAGTCCTCATCCCGCACCCTCGTGGAGACGAACAGCGCTGAGGTGCAGCAGGCTGTCTCGGTCATGTGTACCGACGGCACCGCCCGCACCGTCAATGTGGACAATAAGCTCAATTTCCCGGCCGGCAAGCTGGTGGAGATCAGCGTGGACGGTGACGGCGAAAGCGTCCAGTCCATCTCGCCCCGCTCGACCAGCGGCACCGTCAGCGCCGACGGCACTGCGCTGGACGACACCCCGTTTGCAGACAACGTGCAGATCATTGATACGACGTCGGAGGGTGTGGCTGGGGCAGTTCGCCCCAGCCGCCTATCGGGGGTAACTCTGAGCGAAAGCGACGTCCGCTACTACACCACCAATTCCGCAGGCCAGATCGACCGGGTCATCCTCGACGATGTGACCGGTGACCTGTGGGAGTACGCTGCGCTGGATTCTGTCCGCCGCCTGACGGACGAAGCCGCCAAGAAGATCGACAAAAAGATCAGCGACAAGGCACAGGACGCCGCAAGAGAGGCCGCAGGCCTCCCCGCTGCGACCACCACCAAGGTGGACAAGACCGATGAGGAGACCTTCCAGGATGTGAAGAACATCCTTGTCCCCAGCACCAGCGATGTGCTCTACGGCCTCATCGACGGCAGTGTCGTCAGCTCTACCTGGAACACCCTTACCGGCAAGACGGACCAGCTGTTCAGCTATGTGCTCCGCCGCACCGGCGACAGCGTGGGCGGTACGCTGGGCGACTTCCTCAACTATCTGGGCGAGGGTGCGACCTATGTCTGCTACTCTGGCGGCAAGCAGGTGGCCTACAGCACCGCCACCAAGTACCCCGTTATCGCAGGCGGCATCGCCATCGGCCGTTCTGCTGACGGCAAGGCCATCAACCGGATGCTCCAGCTCTCGCCGGTAGTCATCGATAAGCTGGGCGCAGCTTCGGTCATGAGCGGCGACAAGCGCTATGAGACCGCCGACGATATGCAGGTGTATCTGTGGTCGAACGGCCAGTATTTCGCGACCTCGCTGCCCAAGATCAACACCGAGGATTATAAGCTCATCGGCTGGTACGACAACTTCGGCTGCTCCGGCGGCAGGAAGATCCGTATCCTTGTGGCCGTCAAGACGAACTGAGCCTGAAATTTTCCAATCACAGAACAGCAGCCTCGCGGCAGATGAAGCGGGGCTGCTGTTTTATTCTCCTATTTGCCACACGCCCTATTTCGTGTTACAATAAAAACTAGAAAAATTGCGGAAAAAGGAGGTGCGGCAATGATACGCATTGCTCTGGTCGAGGACGAGGCAGAGGTGCGGGCGCAGCTTCAGGGCTATGTGCAGCGGCACACCCGGCAGTACGGCACCGAGTTCGCGGTGACGGAGTTCGCCGACGGCATGGAACTGCTGGATGATTACCGCCCGGTGTACGACATCCTGTTTCTGGACGTGGAGATGAAGCATCTGGACGGTATGGAGACGGCCCGGCGAGTGCGGGAGCTGGACAAGGATGTTATCATTGTTTTCATCACGAATATGGCGCAGTACGCCATCGGCGGGTACGCCGTGGGCGCGCTGGACTATGTGCTCAAGCCGGTGCCTTATTTTGCGTTTTCGCAGCAGCTGCGCAAGGCCGAAGAACAGCTGCGCCGCCGCGCACGGCATTATCTGGCCCTGCCGGTGGAGGGCGGGATGCGGCGGCTGGATTCGTCCCTCATCTATTATCTGGAAAGCGAGGGACACCGCGTCCATTTTTATACCGAAGAGGGCGATTTCGTGGCGGCAGGCACCCTGAAAGCCTTTGAGGAAAAGCTGGCCGAGCGGCCCTTTGCCCGCTGCAACAGCGGCTACCTTGTCAATCTGGCACAGGTGAAGAGCGTGCAGCAGGGGATGGTGCAGGTGGGACCCTACGAATTGCAGGTCAGCCGCCCCCGGCGGAAAGCCTTCCTCGCGGCGCTGGCCGACCACATCGGGGGTGAGGGTGCATGACGGCACTGCCCAACATCCCGCGCCTGTATACGGCGCTGGCCGAATGTCTGGCCGTGGGCATCTACGCCCTGCCGCTGGGCATCCGCTTCGGCAAAACGGCCACCATCGCTGCCAGTGCGGCATGGGCGCTGGCCTTGAGCGTCTTTTTGCAGGCCACGGGCAGCGTCCCGCTGGCGTGGTGGATCCCCTGCATGGCGGCAGCTGTGGGGATACAGTATTTATACCTCTGGGTCACCCGCACCATCTCCCTGCTGGAAGCGGGCTATGTCTGCGCCCGGGCCTTCGTTCTGGCAGAGCTGGCGGCCAGCGCCGAGTGGCAGCTGCACTGCTTCCTCTGGCCTCAGCGCAGCGGGGCCGACGGCCTGTCACTGCTGCTTCTGGTGGTGGTCTACGGCGGCGTTTTCGGCTGCATCTGGGTGCTGGAGCATAAGCACAAAAGTCCCAAGGGCCATATCGTCATCAGCGGAAAAGCGGCCCTCGTGGCCGTCGTCATGGCGGCGATGGTCTTCGCGGTGAGCAACCTGCTGTTCTTGGGCGACCGCGAGGTGGACATGAGCGTCTACTACATCCGCACGCTGGTGGACATCTGCGGCGTGCTCATCCTGACGGTCCAGCACGAACAGCTGCGGGAGGCGGCGCTCCACAGTGAGCTTGCCGCCATGGACGAGGTGCTCCACCGCCAGTACGAGCAGTACAAGCGGAGCAAAGAGGGCATCCGGCTCATCAACAGCCGCTATCATGAGCTGAAAATTCAAATCGCGGACATCCGCGCCGAGCGCGACCGGGCCAAGCAGGACGCGGCTCTGGCCCGGATGGAGAGCGGCCTCCGGCAGTATGAGGCCGAGAACAAGACTGGCAACCCGGTATTGGATACACTATTGACCGCCAAAAGCATGGACTGCCAGCAGCGCGGCATCAACATGACCAGCGTGGCCGACGGCAGCCAACTGGGCTTTTTGAGCACGCGGGAGCTGTGTACCCTCGTGGGTGCGCCGCTGGACAACGCCATCGAGAGCGTGCTGGCCGAGCCCGACCCCGAAAAGCGTCTGCTGCGGGTGGCCATCTATAACCAGAGCGGCTGCGTGATGCTCCGCTTCGAGAACTACTGCGCCCAGCCCGTGGAGATGGGCGCGGACGGCCTGCCCGTCCACAACGCCCACGGCGGCTATGACTTACAGGGCGTGCAGGCGGCCGCCCAGCACCACGACGGCACCATGACCCTTCATTGGGCCGACGGCTGGTTCACCCTGCGGATCTTGCTGCCTGTCCCATCGTGAGAAACGTCTCTGTCATCGCACAGCGATGACAGAGACGTTTTGTTATTCTGCACAATAAAACCGTTCTCAAAATTGTGGATTAGCACAATAAAATTTGAAACCAAATTGAAACTTCTGCAAACTATGCCTCCAAAATGACAGATTGTGAAGATGTTTGTGAATTTTCTTTGAATCCATTTATAATAGTGGCAATGCTCCGGGAGCTGTACCCGGAAAATATGGATTCAGAATAAGGAGGAAGAAAATTATGTTGTCCATCAATATGGATGATGTAATGCAGGTAGTTTCGAACATTCAGAACTATCTGATTGCATTCGGCGTCGTCCTCGTACTCGCGCTCCTCGTGATGTTCGCGGTGCGGAAGATGCCCAAAGCGAAAAAGAAGATGATTCGTGCGCAGTCCGGCCTCGCCATTCTGCTGGCGCTGGCGATTGTCGTCAACCTCATCTGCACCGGCCCCATGTCCACCATGCTGGATCTGGTCTCCGGCGAAGGTTCCATCAGTGAGGAGACTTCCGCAGAGGCCACCGAGCTGGTCAATGAGATCACCCAGGAAGGCATCGTTCTGGCTCAGAACGATGACAACATCCTGCCTGTGGCTTCTGGCTCCAAGCTGAATGTCTTCGGCTGGGCTTCCACCAGCCCCTGCTATGGCGGCACCGGTTCTGGCGCTCTGAACGACGCTTACCCTGTCACCGACCTGCTCACCGGTCTGCATGATGCAGGCATCGAGACCAACGACGAGCTGAGCAAGTTCTACACCGATTACTGCTCCACCCGCCCCAGCGTCGGCATGGCACAGCAGGACTGGACCCTGCCCGAGCCGAATGTCAGCCTGTACACCGACGAGATGATGGCAAACGCCAAGGCATATTCTGACACCGCTATGGTCGTCATCACCCGCGTCGGCGGTGAGGGCGCAGACCTTCCCACCGATATGTCTGCTGTCGTGGACGGCAGCTGGGTCCGCCGTGTGGCAGATTACCGTGGTTCTCAGCGCGGTGCCGGCTACTACAACGGCACTTACGATGACACCCTGAACGAGGGCAATGACTGGGATAAGGGCGACCACTTCCTGCAGCTGTCCAACCGCGAGGAAGAGCTCATCGACCTCGTCACTTCCAACTTCGACAACGTCATCGTCGTTTACAACGGCGCAAACGCTTTCGAGATGGACTGGGTCAAGGATTACCCCCAGATCAAGGGCGTCCTGCTCTGCCCCGGCACCGGCCAGTCCGGCTTTGAGGGCTTTGGCCGCGTGGTCGCCGGTGAGGTCAATCCCTCCGGCCGTACCGCTGACACCTATGTCGCTGACCTGACCACTTCTCCGTGGTGGAACAACTTCGGCGACTTCAAGTACACCAATACTTCCGAGTTCAATTCCAACGCAAGTATGTTCGACCCGGAGGGCACCAGCCCCTCCTTCGTCAACTACGTTGAGGGCATCTACGTCGGCTACAAGTTCTATGAGACTGCCGCCGATGAGGGCCTCATCGACTACGACAAGGAAGTTGTCTATCCCTTTGGCTACGGCCTGAGCTACACCACCTTCACCCAGAAGATGAGCGACATCACCAACGACGGCAGCAGCCTGAAGTTCTCTGTCACCGTCACCAATACCGGCTCTGATGCCGGCAAGGATGTCGTGGAGATCTATAATGATCCTCCGTACACCAACGGCGGCATTGAGAAGGCTTCCGCAAACCTGCTGGACTTCGCCAAGACCAGCGAGCTTGCCCCCGGCGAGAGCGAGACCATCGACTTCACCATCCCGGTCGAGGATCTGGCTTCCTACGATTACAAGAACAACGGCTGCTATGTGCTGGAGGCTGGCGATTACATCATCAGCACCAACTCTGACTCCCACAATGTTCTGGATTCCAAGACCTACACTGTCGCCTCCGACATCGTTTACAACGAGTCCAACAAGCGCGAGAGCGACGAGGTCGTGGCGACCAATCAGTTCGATTTCGCCGAGGGCGAGATCACCTATCTGTCCCGTGCAGACGGCTTTGCAAACTACGACGAGGCCATTGCCGCTCCCGCTACCTATGAGATGAGCGACGAGGTCAAGGCTGGCTTCGAGAACTGCTTCACCTACACGGAGTCCGGCTACGAGAAGGACGATGATGCCAACGCAGAGGACATTACCACCGGCGCAAAGAACGGCCTCAAGCTGGCTGACCTGCGCGGCGTGGACTACAATGATTCCAAGTGGGATGACCTGCTGGATGAGATGAGCATCGACGACCTGCAGCAGACCATCGGCTTCGGCGGCTATCAGACTGCAGCTGTGGACAGCATCGGCAAGGTGCGCACCAACGACTGTGACGGCCCTGCATCCATCAACAACAACTTCACCGGCGTCGGTTCTGTCGGTTTCCCGGCTGCTACCCTCATCGGCATGACTTGGAGCAAAGATCTGGCCCACGACTTCGGCGACAGCATCGGCAAGATGGCCAACGAGATGAACACCTCCGGCTGGTATGGTCCGGCTATGAACATCCACCGCACCGCATTCTCCGGCCGTAACTTCGAGTACTACTCTGAGGACGGTGTCCTGTCCGGTGCTATGGCCGCAAACGCCATCGCAGGCGCACAGGAGCACGGCGTCTACGCTTACATGAAGCACTTCGCCCTGAACGATCAGGAAGGCAACCGTACTTCTATGCTGGCTACCTGGTCCAACGAGCAGGCTATCCGCGAGATCTACCTCAAGCCCTTCGAGATGTCTGTCAAGGATGCTGACTGCCACGCTGTCATGTCTTCCTTCAACTACATCGGCAGCCGCTGGGCTGGCGGCTGCAAGGAGCTGCTGCAGAACGTCCTGCGCGGTGAGTGGGGCTTCCTCGGCTTCGTCGAGACCGACTACTTCGGTGTCTACGGCTACATGACCGCTGATCAGGGCGTCCGCAACGGCAGCGATCTGATGCTCTGCACCACCGGCAATGACTTCAACAAGATGACTGTTCTGACCAACAGCAGCAAGCAGGCAATGCGCACCTCTGCCAAGAACATCCTCTACACCGTGGTCAACAGCCGCGCTTATGAGGCTGAGAACCTGAACCCCGGCATGGCAAAGTGGAAGGTCATCCTGATCGGCGCTGACGTCGTGGCCGCGCTGCTCATCGTTGGCTTGGAGTACACCGCCATCAAGAACTACAAGAAGCGCAAGGAAGAGGAAGAAGAAGTCTAAACCGAACTCTCTCTCCATGCAGCACCTGAACTGAACCAACGGCAAAGGCCCGCTGCACCAGACAGCGGGCCTTTGTCCTGCTCAGGATAAAATGAGGAAAATGCGATGAAGCATACCGACATCATCCAGAAACTGAACTTAGAGCAAAAATGCGCTCTGCTCTCGGGCGAGACTGTCTTTACCACCCGCGCTCTGCCGGGCAAGGGCATCCCGGCCATCACCCTTTCGGACGGCCCCAACGGTGTCCGCAAGCAGGCCGGCGCCGCCGACCATCTGGGCCTCAACCCCAGCGTTCCGGCAACCTGCTTCCCGACCTCTTCCGCCACTGCGTGCAGCTGGGATGAGAAGCTGGGCGAAGCCGTGGGCGAGGCACTGGGCGAGGAAGCCGCTGCACAGGAAGTGGCTGTCCTGCTCGGCCCTGGCCTGAACATCCAGCGCAGCCCCCTTTGCGGCCGCGACTTCGAGTATTTCTCGGAAGACCCCATCCTCGCGGGCAGGATGGCCGCTGCCTATGTGCGCGGCATCCAGAAAAACGGCATCTCTGCCTGCCCCAAGCACTTTGCGGTCAACAGTCAGGAGCTGCGCCGCATGGCCAGCGACTCGGTGCTCGATGAGCGCACCCTGCGGGAGCTGTATCTGACCGGTTTCGAGATCGTGGTGAAAGAGGCAAAGCCCAAGACCATCATGACCTCCTACAACCTCATCAACGGCACCTACGCCAACGAGAATGCCCACCTGCTGCAGGACATTCTGCGGAAGGACTGGGGCTTCGACGGAGCCGTCGTCACCGACTGGGGCGGCTCCAATGACCACGCCCTCGGCGTGAAGAACGGCTCCACCCTCGAAATGCCCTGTCCCGGCGGAGACTCCATCCGGGAGCTGATGAAGGCCGTACAGGACGGCAAAATTTCCGAGGCCGACGTGGACGCCCGCCTCGACGAGATGCTGGAACTGGTGCTCTCCACCCACGCTGCGGTGGAAAAAGCGCCCCGCACCTTCGACGCTGCCGCGCACCATAAGCTTGCCCGCCGCGCGGCCGCAGAGAGCATCGTCCTGCTCAAGAACGAGGGCGGCATCCTGCCGCTCAAGCCTAATGAGAAGCTGGCCGTCATCGGCGACTTTGCCGAGACGCCCCGCTATCAGGGCGCAGGCTCCAGCGCCGTCAACGCCCTGCAGGTGGACACCCTGCTGGACAGCATCAAGGCCGACGACAGCGGCATCACCTTCGTGGGCTATGCCTCCGGTTTCGAGCGTCAGGGTGCAGCTGACGCCGAGAAGCTGGAAGAGGCTGTGGCCCTCGCAAAGAAGGCTGACACCGTTCTGCTCTGCCTCGGCCTCGATGAGTTGCGAGAGAGCGAAGGCCTTGACCGCTCTGACATGAAGCTGGCCGAGAACCAGCAGCAGCTTCTGGCCGCTGTGGCTGCCGTCAACCCGAACGTCGTCGTTCTGCTGAGCGCCGGTGCGCCGATAGAGACGCCGTGGGCCGGCCAGTGCAGGGCGCTGGTCTACGGCGCACTGGGCGGACAGGCAGGCGCAGGCGCGGCCGCAGACATCCTCACCGGCAAGCTCTGCCCCTGCGGCAAGCTGTCCCAGACCTGGGCGCAGGCTCACGACGACACCCCCGCCAAGGCGAACTTCGGCGGCGAGGGCCGGAACGTGGAGTACCGCGAGGGCCTGTATGTGGGCTACCGGTACTATCAGACCGCCGATGTACCGGTGGCGTTCCCCTTCGGCTACGGCCTGAGCTACACCACCTTCGAGTACAGTGATTTGAAGGCAGACGAGAAGGGCGTGACTCTTACCGTCACCAACACCGGCAGCTGTGCCGGTGCCGAGATCGTCCAGCTCTACGTCGCAAAGCAGGACGCAAAAATCTTCCGCCCGGCGCAGGAGCTGAAGGGCTTTGCAAAGGTCTTCCTCGCCCCCGGCGAGAGCAGGACGGTGAGCATCGCTCTGGACGACAAGGCGTTCCGCTACTGGAACGTCAAGACTGACCGCTGGGAAGTCGAAGGCGGAAGCTATCAGCTCCGCGTGGGTGCATCCAGCGCAGACATCCGCCTGACGGCGGAAGTCTCCGTCAAGGGGACCAACGCTCCCGACCCCTACGAGGGTCTCGACCTGCTCCACTACGTCTCCGGTCAGATCACCTATGTGACCGACGCCGAGTTCGAGGCTCTGCTGGGCCACCCTGTGCCGGAGGATGTCGTCCGCATCGACCGGAACATGACGCTGGGCGAGATGGACCATGGCCGCAGTCCGCTGGGCTGGGTGGCACAGAAGGTGCTGCGCTACCGTCTGGACAGCAGCTTTGCAAAAGGCACCCCCGACCTGAACACCGTGTTCCAGTATAATATGCCGCTGCGCGCGCTGGCCAAGATGACCAACGGCATGGTGAGCATGGGCATGGTGGACGGCCTCGTCTGGGAGCTGAAAGGCTTCTGGCTCGTGGGCATCCTCCGGGTCATCTATGAGTTCGTCAAGAATCTCATCCTGAACAGCCAGATGGAAAACCGGCTCAAAAACAGCTGAAAGGAATAAGGTCATGAATTTCTGGAATAACTTTGCCGCAAAACATCCGGCCGCGGCCAAATGGGTGCGGGAGGGTGGACTGTTCGTCATCGTGTCCAACCTCATCACCGTGTTCAAATACCTGCTTCTGCAGTTCCTGCCCAAGGCGTTTGCAAGCCTGCCGGTGGTGGACTTCGGCTGGCCGGGCATCGACATCACTCTGTTCGGCGAGACCTTCAAGTGGAATATCCTCGGCTACGACGCCGCCCACGGCGGCCTGCCCTACTTCTGCGCTTATATGATCGCCATGGTCATTGGGGAGTGCATCAACTTCCCCATCCAGCGCAGCTTTGTGTTCCGCAGCAAGGGCAACCTGGCCAAGCAGATCGGCTGGTATGTGCTGGCCTTCTGCATCATCACCTGCATCGTCAACTCCATCAACTGCATCTGGGTGGCAGTGGCAGGGCTGCTGGTACCGGACTTTATTTACAACATCGGCACCACCGTGCTCAACGGCGGCATCTCCATGGTCATCTTCTTCTTTGTGAATAAGATCATCTTCCCGGAGGGCGAAAAAGCCGCCAAATAATAAGCTATTCTCCTTCATTTTCTTCTTTTCATCATAAACCAGAAGGGCTGCTCCGTTCTCCGGGGCAGCCTTTTTGGTTTGGGGAGAGAACCCTCTCAGCCATCTTATTTTTGTTTTTCTGCACAAAATGTTCCGCGGGCAGGGTTTTCCTCTTGACAAGCGGGCAAATGTTTCGTACTATATTTAGTAGTATGGAATCAAAGACGCTGTACGCAGGTTTCTGTGTGACCCCTGTACCCGTTTCAGGCAAAGCGTGCCTGTTTGATATAAAATGGAACCGTAAAGAGAAAAGCCGTATGCTTTTGCCCGTGCCGCCGGTTTTGGGTGGTGCGTATGGTTTTGGTGTCACTTTTTGCATTGAAAGCTCTTTCTATATCATTGCCCGTGTCCTGCTGCGCAGCGTCTCCTGCTTTTAATTTTGCATTGAATTGAAACAAAGGAGAGTGAACGCAATGACCGCGATCGGAGTGATCGTGGCCTTGATCGTTGCTGTTGTCGGCGTGGCTGCGGGCTATTTTATTGGTTACAACAACCGTAAAAAGACTGCCGAAGCCCAGATCGGCAGCGCCGAGGCCGAGGCTT
>OLNQ01002342.1_pt1 | contig 16625 bp, 17 predicted proteins | sample 1672821 | NCBI WGS metagenome assembly OLNQ01 (sample SAMEA3136727, study PRJEB25190) | human gut metagenome | biome: human gut; feature: human-associated habitat; material: faeces | place: Austria | collected 2013 | reverse complement strand
AAAGCTCCTCCGGCACGTCGCCCGCCGCGATCTTTTCGGCAAGCCCCTCGGCGATGGCCGTCTTGCCGACGCCCGGCTCGCCGATGAGCACGGGGTTGTTCTTTGTTTTGCGCGAGAGGATGCGGATGACGTTGCGGATCTCCTGATCACGGCCGATGACCGGGTCCATCTTGCCCTCGCGGGCGCGCTCGACGAGGTCGGTGCCGTACTTTTTCAGCGCGTCATAGGTATCCTCCGGGTTGTCGCTCGTGACGGGGCCGGTCTTGACCTTTTTCAGCTCCGCCGTAAAGCCCGCCTTCGTGATGCCGTGCGCGCTGAAGATGCGCTTGATGGCGGCGGTCTCGTTGGCGAAGATGCCGAGCATCAGGTGCTCGACGGAGACGTAGGCGTCACCGCCGGACTTCGCCTCGCGCTCGGCGAAACTGAAGATCTTGCTCGTTTCCGGCGAGGCGTACACCTCGCCGTTGCCGCCGGAGACTTTCGGCAGCTGATTGATGGCGGTGTCGAGCTCACTGAGCACGGCGTTGCAGTCCACGCCCATGCGGCCGAGCAGGGTGCCGATCAGGCCGCCGTCGGCGTCGACGAGCGCATAGAGCAGGTGCTCCGGCGTGAGATACTGGTTGCCGTTCTCCTGCGCCATGCTCTGGGCGGTCTGGATGGTTTCAATTGTCTTTTGGGTGAATTTATCAGCGTTCATAGTCGGGTTGCTGCGTGTTCCGGCACGCAGCGCCTCCTTTCCTGGATGGTTGCGGAATTAAATGAGAATCGCCGCGCGCTGCTGCTCCGCGCAGTAGAGCGCTTCGATCTCGGGCGGGGTATACTTCCCGGCGAGGTAGGCCTTCATGAGCCGGTCGAACAGCTGCACGTAGTCCGAGATCGCACGGGCGATTTCCTCGCTCGTGTAGTCGTGGTCCGGCGGGAGCGATAGCGTGCGCACGAACTTGCCGTCGTACAGCGCGTAATCCGGTTCCACGCCGGACAGGTGCGCGTCCTCGATCTGCTTCCAGAGGCGGAAAAACTGCGTCATGCTCTGCAGCAGCTGCGCCGATTGGGTGCGGAAGATAACGGCCAGCTCGCCGAGGCCCTCCTGCTTGTCGCCGTAGAGCGCGACCTCGTACTTGACCGTCGGGCGGTACTTGTACTCCAAGCTGCTCTTGAGCGACATGCTCGTCGTGTGCGGCGCGAAAAACGGCACCAGGTCGCGCGCCGGCGCGACGAGCTGCTCGATCTCGTGGAAGATGTTCTCGATGCGGCGCTCCGGCGTCACGACCGAGGTGTAGTCGGCAAGGATCTGGTTGATGAGTGCCGAGCGGTTCGTGCCCATGCGGTGGGCCATGCGGTCGATCTCGCGCACGACCTCCTCGTTGAGCATGAGGCTGTATAGGGTTTTCTTCATCGGTTGGTCACCGCTTTCTTTTTTCTTACATTGTGCATTGTACACCCGCCTTATAACTTTGTCAAGCGTTTTTATATAAATTTATATGCAAATTATATAATTTCTTTCGGGCTAAAAAAGTGCCCGGACACGTTTCGCGTCCGGGCATGGCGCTTGCATTTTATTTCGCGTGGATGTTGATAAACTCCGTCCGGAGCTTGGAATAAAGGATCTTCTGACTGCTGTAGAGCCCGAAGTAGCCCGAGAGCATGTAGGCGATGCCGCACGCGAGCGCAAAGTACACGAGCTGCCCCGCGCCGAAGAGCTCGATGCTCAGCACCATCGACGCGATCGGGCAGTTGACCGCGCCGCAGAACACGCACACGAGCCCGAGCGCCGCGGCAAATCCGGCCGGGATGCCGAGCAGCCCGCCGAGCACGCAGCCGAGCGTGGCGCCGATGAAAAACGTCGGCACGACCTCGCCGCCCTTGAACCCGCTGCCGATGGTGACGGCGGTGAACAGCAGCTTCCAGAAAAACGCGTCCGGCGCGGCCTGCCCGCCCTCGATGGCGCGGGTGATGACGTCCATGCCGGCGCCGTTGTAGTCCCCGGTACCGACGAGCAGCGACAGCACGACCACGATCGCACCGCCGGCAGCGATGCGCAACCATGTGTTCGGAATGCGGCTGGAAAAGAGCCGCTCCGTGCCGTGCATGGTCACGCAAAAGAGGATGCTCATGAGCGAGCACACGGCGGCGAGCGCCGCCACGCGCAGCAGCAGCAATTTCGGCACGGCCGTGAGCGCGAATGTAAACTGCGTCGGCGCGATGCCGAAGGCGTTCGAGATCGCCAGCGCCGCGAGCGACGCGACGATGCACGGCACGAGCGCGGAGTAATAAAACACGCCCACACTGATGACCTCGAGCGCAAAGATCGTCGCCGTCAGCGGTGTGCCGAACAGAGCCGAGAACACAGCGCTCATACCGCAGAGCGTGGCGATGCGCATGTCCTTTTCGTCGAGATGGAACAGCTGCCCGATGTAGCAGCCAAGGCTGCCGCCGATCTGCAGTGCGGCGCCCTCGCGCCCGGCGCTGCCGCCGAACAGGTGCGTGATGACGGTCGACAGGTAGATCGCCGGCACGAGCAGCAGCGGCACCTTGTCGCCGAAATGGATGGCGTCGATGATGGCGTTGGTGTTCTTGTTTTCCATTTTGGTCAGGCGGTAGATGGCCGCGATGAGCAGGCCGCCCACAGGCAGCAGCCACAGCAGCCACGGGTGCGCGGCGCGGAATGCCGCCGCCCAGTTCACGCTCAGGTGAAAGGCCGAGCCGACCAGCCCGCCGATGCCACCGGTCACGCCCGCGATGATGAGCCACTTGAGAAACGTGCGGATGAACTGCCACATGGTGCGCGCTTCCCGTTCGGCCTCTTTTTTCATATCGTCCACGGTGATGGTGTCCTTTTTTATGCGTATTTGCGCCAAATTGGCGCATACGCAAGTACTATACAACAGAATTTGCAGAAATTCCACCGTCATACTTGATTTTTTTCGCGGGATTGGTTATAATTATCTGTGCGTTCGTGAAACGCGTCCATGGATAGGTATCGAAGTGGTCATAACGGCCCTGACTCGAAATTTTTGGAAGCTCCGGCCGTTTCGTCCGCTGAAAATGTCCGCCGCACAGGGCTTTGCGCGGGTTCGGATTTCACAATTTCATATCGTTCTTGCGTGTTTTTCTTGCATTCTTCCGGAGCAGGGATTACACTTGAGGTATACGGAGAGTTGTCCGAGAGGTCGAAGGTGCGACACTCGAAATGTCGTGTTCCCAAAAGGAACCTAGGGTTCGAATCCCTAACTCTCCGCCAAAAACCCAGTCATATCAAGGCTTTTGCCCATATGACTGGGCTTTTCTTTTCTCTCAAGGTCACATCGGCGTACATGATTTTCGGCAAGAGCTCAGGTGTGCCAGCCGGTTTGCCTTGTGTCCGGCAGGGTCAGGATATTGTCCATCACATTTGCCGAGGTGATCTTGGACTTGTAATCCAAATGGCTGTAAATATTCGCCGTCGTGCCAATATCGCTGTGACCCAGCCACTCCTGGATTTGCTTCAGAGGCACATCGTTTGCCAAAAGCAGTGAGGCGCAGCTATGCCGTTACGGTATAATAACGACAAACAGAAAAAGCCTTTATTTTCAAGGGGTTTGAGCGTTTGTCGTCTTTTATTCAATTCCTTTTCCAAGTTGAAAATTGACGAAAACTATAAAGAAAAAAGGAGGCTGTTTTATTAACGACAAAATTTAATAGTGCCAGCGGTCCGGCTTTATGTCTGACCGCTGGTTGCCGTGGGCGTTTCACTTTTATAGGTGGACGCCCTTTTTTCATACTCATTTTCGAGAGAAAGGAGATCCACATGGAATTAAACGAAATGGAAAAAAAGCTGCTCTTTCAAGTGGAGGGCGATTATCAGACAAAGATCCTGAATGAACTTTATATGACCGTGCGGTATTCAAATAATTCCGAACAGCGGGAGGCGGCAGAAGGTCTTATGGCAAAACTTCGTGTTCTGTCAAATGCAGAGTGCATGGACTTGGTAAAAGATATTCAGAAGAATTACCGTCTGCCCTATCCAGCCCGGACGATTGGAGAAAAGATCGCCGAGGCCAGACAACAATCAGGGGCAGAAAAATTGAAGGGGCATGACATCATGGCACTTGAACGCTTTGATCCAGAAGTAAAGCACATGATCGTCTTTGATGTATTGTCTTACGATTCCCCTGTTGGCGACAAAGGCGATAAGATGCGCTTGTTCCTTACAGATGCCGGCTATCAGAAATTTTTAGAGAGCCAGGAACGGGGCGAAGTGAAACTGAAAAACCATGCGAAGGTCTCTGACGGTCATCTCCATTATGACCGCAGGGATCATGCCTTGTAACGGAATAGTCGAAGAAAGGAGGCGGTACAATGGCAGTATTCCGTGTAGAGAAAACAAAGGACTTTACGATAATGAGCAATCACCATCTGCGCAATACGGAGTTGTCCTTAAAGGCAAAGGGGCTTTTATCACTTATGTTGTCGCTGCCGGAAGATTGGGATTATACCACAAAGGGACTCGCCCATATCTGCAAGGATGGTGTGGATTCTATCACTACTGCCCTGAAGGAACTGGAGCGGCATGGTTATCTCACCAGACAGCGCCTCCGCTATGATAACGGGCAGTTGGGAGACATTGAATATACGATCCATGAGCAGCCTGTAAGTACCGAAAACACAGGGCTTTCACCTAAACGGGAAAATCCAAGACAGGTAAAACCAGAACAGGCAAAACCTAAACAGGCGGAACCTGAACAGGAAAATCCGGCACAATTAAATACTAATCCATTAAAAACAAAAAAATCAAAAAAAGATAAATCAATAACTTATCCATCAATCTATCCGGCAGAGCCGGAAGCGGCAAACCGCACGGATGGGATGGATCGGATAGAGCTGATAGAAGCCTATCGTGAAATCATCAAAGAAAATATTGAATATGACTTACTGGTCTTACGGTATGGCAGGGAACGTTTGGATGAAGCCCTTGAACTTATGCTTGAAGTGATTTTGTCGAAACGCCCTTACATTCGCATTGCCGGAGATGATTTTCCGAGGGAAATCGTCAAGAGCCGGTTCCTGAAGATCAATTCCGGCCACTTAGAGTATGTCTTTGACTGTATCGACAAGAACACAACGAAGGTCGGAAACATCAAAGCGTATCTGCTGGCGGCGCTGTATAATGCCCCGGCTACAATGGACAGCTATTACCGTGCCGAGGTCAATCACGATCTGTACGGCTGTTAGGCACCTTTGGGTGTCTTTTTTCATTCCATCACAGGAAGGAGGCAAAGCACGATGAAAAGAATCACTGTGCCGGTACAATGCCCGGCGTAACCAAAGAACAGATTCAGGCAGCGCGGGAAGCTGACTTGTTTACTTACCTGCAATTCCATGAACCCGGCGTGCTGAAACAGGATGGACCTAATTTCCGGCATAAGGAGCATGACAGTCTGGTATATGTGACCGGGAAAAGGTACTGGTACTGGAACAGCCGCGGACGGAGTATCAATGCGCTGGACTACCTGATCCAGATTCGGGGATATGGTCTTGTGGATGCGGTTCATGCTCTGGTAGGTGGCGAAATCCCACAGGAACCGGCTTACCGAAGTACGGCAGAAATACAGGTATCAAAAGAGCCGGAAAAGAAAACATTCGCTCTCCCCTGGGCCAGACGTTGCGCGACCGCTGCGGTCTTCTATTTGCAGAAACGGGGGATCAGCTCAGAAGTCATTCGCCAGTGTTTACAAGCCGGGATTTTTTACGAAGCCCGGTATCATGGAGAACCGGTTTGTGTGTTTGTTGGGAAAGATGATTCCGGGAAAGCGAAGTTTGCCTGTATGCGCAGTATCAGCGGCAATCTCAAAAAGGATGTCTATGGCAGCGACAAAGGATATAACTTTTGTTATCCCCCGCAAAGTCCGGGCAGCCGGCATGTGGCAGTCTTTGAAGCTCCTATTGATGCGCTTTCCCATGCGACACTTCAAGAGCTGGAGGGATGGAAATGGAATGGTTATCGCTTGTCTTTGGGCGGTACTTCCCATGTGGCGCTGACTTCTTTTCTGGAACGCCACCCGGAGATACGGCGTGTTACCCTTTATATGGACCACGACCTTGCCGGATTTGTCAATGCCCGGAAAATCAAGACCATGCTTCACGAGGATAAACGTTTCCGTCATATCCGGGTAAGTGTCAACCCTCCCCGGATGGGAAAAGATTACAATGAGAAATTGCTGCTGGTTCGGGAACAACTGCAAACCAGCCAGCACCAACGCCGCCCAAAAGAGGCGGCTGTTTCAATTTAGGGAGGATTTCAACATGAATGGATCTCAACATATCTGCTTTACAGACAGCGCCGGAAAAGCGCTGTTTTCCATTCCCGACAATGGTTTACTCTGCCTGTTCTATGGAAACGGGGACAGGCACTTTGCTGTTTGTCATCGTCTGGATGACACCCATGCAGAAATTGACGGGGTAAATTATTCGTTGCCGGATTTTGCCAAAAGGATGAAACACAACCAGATCAGCTTTGCCCCGGCATAAGGCTGGAAAACAAATAACAGGAGGATTTGAAAATGAAAAAAATTGAAAATACCGCTTTGCAGATGATTGCCGAGGCTTCCCGGTGTCCAGACTACGGCCCCGATATGGTTAAATCGCTGATGAAAAAGCTGGACATGAACGAAAAGGGCTTTGCGCTTTTGATGAATGTTGCCCCATCCACAGTGCGTCTTTGGACTAGCGGAGCTGCACAGCCTTGCGGCACAGCAAAACGCCTCATGCAGATTTATGAAACCGGTCCGGAGATTGTCGGCAAGATTGCCGGCGGGCAGCTACCGGCAGATGGGAGGGATTGATTAAATGGCGGGGACAGATAGCCAGCCGTTTGCGGAAAATGAGCAGGTCAAAGAGCTGCTTCACATGAAAGGAGGAATTTGATTGAATCAGGAACCACTACCGCAGATTCATTTGATCCGCGATACAGACTTATCCGTCTTTGCGTATGAACTCCATATTTTTGCCGGAGATTTTCTTAGAGAATGCGAATTCAATATGCGTTCTCTGGCAACAAATACCGGGGCTGATTCCATTGCCATCATGGGGAAAAATCACATGTGGCTTTCCGACGCCTTATTTGCTTATTGTTCTACGGCGGATCTTCATCAAATGATCTTAACAACGGAGTTCATCGGAGCGAGGGCTTTCCTGTTTCATACGGATCGGAGCGAGGGCGGTCACTTGTACGGAGATGTCCTGATGATGGATTTAGACACGCTGCGGCAGGATATAAAAAGAAATATCCTCTATCCCTGCGGCGTCAATATTGAACGCAAAGATGGTTCAGCGGCTACGGTCAGCCTGAAAGAATGGACTGAAATGGAGCTTTACGAAAAAGATGCTCTGAAAAGTTGGGGATTTTCTTATGCCCCGAATCAAGTTACGGAATGGCAGTACCACTATTCCACGATGTTCAGACAGTGGATGGATCAGGCATTTCGTTATATGCCCCAGGATTTAGAAGAACGCCTGAATATGCAATATATGGAGGCAGCCCAGAACCCGGATATGGATAAGTACCGCATACCACAGGGAACGGCAAAGCAGATGCTTCTTTATGACGAAGCCCCTGTGTATCGCCTTCTTCCATCCGGTTCGGAGAAAATTGCGCCCATCGCGGCAATCTCTACGGGCCTGTGGTATGAAAATTACCGGGAGTTTGCCATTGCACCGGAGGATTTAGGCGCTCTGGACAAACTGATCCGCAGGGAAACTGACCGGCTCACAGGAAACCTCCCACAACTTCACAAAAACGAAGAACGCCGCCCTGCCCCGGAGCGATAAGAATTTTACACTGACTGGAGGTGATGAAGATTGGCAGGAGTGCATGAAGATTTCGGCGAAAAGATCGGCGGTGCGAAAAAAGACCTGTGGAAAGACCGCGGGCTGTATGCAGATGATCTGGAAGCCATGAATGAGCGCGAAGCCGAAAAATTTGTGAAAAAGGATAATGTCTGGAAAAAGCCGGACTATGCAGCCATACTGGAGGAAGGGATTCCTCTTGGCGTGGTCTATTTTATTAAAAAAGCAAGAGACGGCTTAAACGCTTCCCCTCAGTATTACCGCACGGATGACACCCCGGAAAAACGGACCGCGAGACAAAAGGAATATATAAAAACAGTCCGGGAATTGCAGACAGTGCTTTCAGATGTCCGTACTGTGGAGGATGCTGTGAGAGCCTATGACCGCTTTTTCGTTGACAATGGATATTTAGAAAAGGTACAGGGCTGGGGAAGCGGAATCCATTACCGGGCAACGAAAAAGGGACAGGACAATCCCGTGATCACAAACAAATTGTCCAATACCATGCTGATCCGCTCAGCTGAATATTTTGAGCGCAACTTTACTCAGGAAGCAAAAAAGGAACAGTTTTGTGTTTCCAAAGAGCAGAAAATACCGAAAGGTTATGCGATCCACTTCAACGACGGGAAACAGACCTATTCTAAAAATGGGGACTGGAAACCCGGTACCTACTATGTGACAAAAGGCTATTCGATCCTGCGGACCAATTTTGAGACCAAAGAAGCTGCCCTGAAATGGGTGCAGGAACTTGCCAAAGGCAGGAACAAAAACGGAAAGATCCGTTTTGTCCCTCCACAGCTTGCCCATGTCAAACGTACCGGACCGGATTATCGGAATGGCGTGGAGATCACCGGACAGCATTATCTTGATACCTTTGGGTTCCGCGGCGGTGAGTTTGGAAACTGGATGAACCAGAACGACCGGCAGACCTCCCTTAACATGGGATTTGAAGCACTAAAGGATCTGGCGTCAGCCCTTAAGATCAGCGATAAAGATATTGCTTATCAGGGAACACTTGCTATCGCTTTTGGTGCAAGAGGCAGTGGCAATGCTGCGGCTCATTATGAACCTTTGCGTACAGTCATCAATCTTACGAAAATGCACGGGGCCGGTTCCCTGGCACATGAATGGTGGCATGGACTTGACGATTATCTTGGTACAAAGATGAGAGCAAAAGGGATGCTGTCAGAACAGCCCCACCTCTATGCGCCGTTCCAAAAACTCATTGACACCATGAAGTATAAACCGGAAACACCGGAACAGGCAGCAAAGCGCACGGAAGCACAAACAGAACGCACCCGGAAAAATGCGGCAAGCTGGCTGGATTCCTCGGTTCTTGCCTCTCTGAAACGGTATGGCAATAAGGAACAGATGGAAACCTACGCAGTCTTGCGGGAAGCATTTTTGTCCGGCGAACCCGGCTCTGTGGAACAGATCAGCGCATTTAAGAAGAATGTTACCGGCCGGGTAATTCCCAAAAGTGAACGGGAACGGCTGGAAATTTTTGAGCGTATGCTTTCCGGGATGCAGGCGCAGGAAGCTCCGCAGATTGGACGGACGGAAACTGATTTTTACCGTAATTCGGTACGCATGGGAAAAGAATGTGAAAAAGACGGCGGTTATTGGGACAGCAATGTGGAAATGACAGCCAGAGCCTTTGCCTGTTATATCAAGGACAAACTGCCCTACACATCGGATTATCTGGCAGGCCATGCCGACTGTGCCCTTACCCTGGTTTCCGGTAAAGACGGAGAAATGGAGGTATTGAAAGCCTTCCCTGTGGGGGAAGAACGCCGTGCGATCAACGCTGTTTTTGACGAGATCATTCAGGATTTGAAACGGGAACAGCTATTGACCCATGCCGATGTAACGCTTCCCCTCTCTGTTTCTGAACTTCGTGAGGCGGCGGACGGGCAGCTATCCATGTTCGGCGTCGGCCGTCCTTCCGTGATGGATCAGCTTGCGGCAAACAGACCGGCAGATAAAAAATCACCGGCACAGACGGTTTCCAGAAAAAACCATGAGCCGGAAATATAGCAGGAGGTGAACAGCATTTTGGAAGAAAACAGGGATTACCATGCCTACCGGTATGGCGACCACTTGACGCCGGGATCAGAGCTTAAAATTGAACACAGCGTAGTTTGTGAAAATGTGGATATTTCTACACTGATCACAATGGGAACAGATAGCCTGGAAGCCATGCGCCAGGGAAGTATCGACGGGGAGCAGAAAGCCTATGAAATCGTGGTGGCTGCCGCAAAACAGTGGGAACAGCAGGCAGCGGCAACACAGACGATCAACCGGGCTTTGGAATATCTTCGTACACCGGAGATCGAACATACAGGCAACCAGTGGAAAGACACCGATAACTGGAGGGCAGATCAGAAAATCAGCAACCGGGTCTATCAGATGACCTGCAGTATTTGGGAAGATACGAAATATGACCGGGAAACCAAACAGAGTGTTCCGATTGCCTGGTATGTGACATGGGAAGTCCGTATTCATTCCCCGAAGCAGGGATATGGAGCAAAGATTGCCGGACAAAACCAGAAACGATATACAGATAAGAACGCAGCCATAAAATATCTGGACGGGCGAAAGAAAGCCTATTCCCATTTATTCACGGAAATTTCCCCGCCGATCCCGAAAGAATATGAGCACCATTTTATGGTTCACGGCACTCTTTTACCTGGCTATACGGTTGAAGGACTGGAACAGGCCAAAACGGAACATGCCGCCGCCGAGGTTTCGGAGGGCGGTATTTTTACACCCGAAAACCAGGAGAAGCCTTCCGTCCTGGGGAAGCTCTCTGTGGCAAAAACTCAGGAAAAAACGCCAACCGCTCCCGGTACGGCAATGAAAAAGAAGGAGGATATACAATTATGAAAGTGTTAATGGTAGAGCCGGGCAAGTCCCCTTATGCTGCGGAGATCGAAAGTGGTCTGAAATCCTTGCAGGCGGCAGTGGGCGGAGATATTCAAGCGGTCTATCCGTATGAGGACCCGGTGGCTCTGATCTGTAATGAAGAAGGCAAGCTGATGGGGCTGCCTCTGAACCGAGCTCTCTTTGACGATGACGGCCACATCTATGATATTGTGTCCGGGAATTTTCTGATCGTTGGTCTTGGTGAGGAAGATTTTACAGACCTTTCCCCGGACTTGATGGAGAAATACGGGGAGCAGTTCAAGTACCCTGAAAAATTTGCAAGGATTGCCGGCGAGATCATTGCAGTCAAGCAGCCTGCAACCAATGAACACCGGGAAAAACCGATGATGCACCATTCCGGCCCGGATTTGTAGAAAGAAAGGAGCCAATTATGTTAATGGCAGTAAATGAACCTTATGCCCTTATGGTGCAGCCGGACGATATTCTGATCTCTCCCCGTGAGGTAGATGAACATTTTGGGACGATGGTATGCTTTCATCCCCGCTATGCGCTGGGCGACCATCACAACCATATGGACAAAGATGACTTCCTGCGGGAAATGTATTTAGATACCGTAGGACATGATGAAGCCGGCATGAAACGCTATGAACGGATGGTAAACATTGTAAGCAGCCGTTTCCGGCATGGACCAAAGACAGAGGAACGGGCGATCGATGAAGCAATGCAGAAAGTAATTTCGGAAAAGTATCTGATGCTCCCCCTCTATCTCTACGACCACTCCGGTCTTGCCATGAGTACAGAAAGTTTCTCAGGCAGGGCTCCTCATGCAGAATGTGACAGCGGACAGGTCGGCTGGATCTATGTTTCCAAAGAATATGCCCTAAAGGAATTTGACGCTGACAAGATGACCGGTGCTATCCGTCAGAAAGCAGACGCACTGATGCGCAGCGAAGTCGCTGCTTACGATTCCTATCTGCGCGGCGAATGTTATGGGTTTGAGCTTTATAAAAACGGGGAGCTGTCGGATAGCTGCTGGGGCTTTATGGGTAACTTTTCCGATGTGTTGAAAGATATGGCTGAATACCTCCCGGATGAGTGCAAAGGGATGGTCGATCATCTGGAGGAACAGGAACGCCCGGCTACGATCATCAAGACGCTTTTGAAACACGCTAAAATTCAGGTCGATCAGGCAGCAAAAGCCTTTGAACACGCTTCCCGACAGCAGGTTCTTGGGGAAAGCCGGTAAAAAGTTATTTCCATATTATAAATACCGATTTTATCAGAAAGGAGGATGCTCTTGCAGGAAGAACTCGAACAACGAACGGTTTCTGTTTCTATACAGGCAGCAAAACTGTCAGGGCGGGTACTGCGTGCGGCTATTGCTGCGGTACTCCAAAAGATGGAACAGGAACGCACAATGCCAAAAGTCGGGCGCAACAGCATGAAGCGGCTGACTTATAAAGACCCCGGAGCCAATACCATTGAAGTTTCAGGGCGAATCCGCTCTTTTGAACGGTATGCCAGAAAACATCAGGTACGCTACCATATAGAAAAGGAACTTGGGACCGATCCCCCAAAATGGACGGTATATTTCAAGGCAAACCAGGCGGATGCACTGACGGCAGCATTTAAGGAATATACAAAGAAAGACCTTACACGCAGCACCAGACCGTCGCTGCTTACACAGCTTCATAAGTTCAAAGAACTGGCGCAGTCGCTTGGCCGTGACCGTGTAAAGAACAAAGAACACGGAGGACCGGAACGATGAAGATCGATGCAGAAACAATGAAAAAACAGGTCATTCTCCATCTGCCTTATGTTCTGTTCCTTCTGGTATTTGCCAAGCTGGGCGAGGCGGTGCGTCTGGCTCCCGGAGCGGACGCTTCCCAAAAGCTGTTAGGACTGTCCGAAGGCTTTGCCCTTGCGTTTCAGAGTATGTGGCCGGGGGCGGCAATGGACTGGCTGATCGGTTTATGCGGTGCAGCCATTATGCGGCTGGCAGTCTATCTTAGAGGGAAAGACGCTAAGAAATACCGCAAAAATGTGGAATATGGTTCTGCAAGATGGGGAAATAAAGCCGATATTGCCCCGTTTATGGACCCAAAGCCGGAAAACAATATCATTCTTACCCAAAGTGAAGGACTGATGTTAAACGGAAGGCCCAAAAATCCGGCCAATGCAAGAAATAAAAATGTACTGGTAGTCGGAGGATCAGGTTCGGGAAAAACGCGCTTTTTCATCAAGCCCAATCTGATGCAAATGCACAGTTCCTACGTCGTCACCGATCCGAAAGGTACAGTCCTTGTGGAATGCGGAAAGATGTTACAGCGAGGCACGCCAAAGCTGGACAAGGACGGAAAGCCTGTGCGGAATGAAAAAGGAAAGATCATCTATGAGCCCTATAAAATACGGGTATTCAATACGATCAATTTTCAGAAAAGTATGCACTTTAACCCATTCGCCTACATTCATTCCGAGAAAGATATTTTGAAAATCGTCACGACTCTGATCTCCAATACCAAAGGCGAAGGAAAAGCCGGAGACGATTTCTGGGTCAAAGCAGAAACCCTGCTCTATACGGCACTGATCGGATATATCTATTATGAGGCTCCGGCAAACGAACAGAATTTTGCCACACTGGTAGAAATGCTGAACGCAATGGAGGTCCGTGAGGATGATGAATCGTTCAAAAATGCCGTTGACCTTCTCTTTGACGCGCTGGAACAGAAAGACCCGGATCATTTTGCCCTGCGTCAATATAAGAAATATAAGCTCGCTGCCGGAAAAACAGCCAAGTCGATCCTTATTTCCTGTGCTTCCAGACTGGCTCCTTTTGACATTAAAGAAGTCAGGGAAATTACCATGTATGACGAACTGGATCTGGATATGCTGGGGGATGAACGGACTGCTCTTTTCCTTATTATGAGTGATACGGACGGGACCTTTGCATTTTTGATCAGTCTGATCTATTCCATTTTGTTTAACCGCTTGTGCGAACGGGCAGATGATATATATGGCGGAAGGCTTCCCATCCATGTACGCTGCCTGATCGACGAGGCGGCAAATATCGGGCAGATCCCGAACCTGGAGCGTCTTATGGCGACCATCCGAAGCCGTGAGATCTCTGCCTGCCTGGTGCTGCAGGCGCAAAGCCAGCTCAAAGCCCTGTATAAAGACAACATGGACACCATCATCGGTAACTGTGACGCCTCCCTTTTCTTAGGAGGCAAAGAAGAAACCACCTTAAAAAGCTGGAACTCCCTATTGGGGAAAGAGACCATCGACCTGTATAACACCAGTGTCACAAAGGGCAATCAGGAATCCCACGGACAAAATTTTCAAAAGCTGGGAAAGGATCTGATGTCGGTGGATGAACTGGCAGTTATGGACGGGGGCAAATGTCTGCTGCAGATCAGGGGTGTGCGGCCGTTCCTCTCCCGGAAATACGATATAACCAAACACCCAAATTACAAACTGCTTTCCGATTTTAATGAGAAGAACGCTTTTAATATCGAAAAGTTTCTTTCTACCCGGATGCCGATGCGTCCCGGTGAACGATACCGCAATTATGAAGTCACAGCCGAAGATCTGGCTTCCCAGACTTTATAGAGTTGTTCCTGCCTGTCAAAGCATGATGCCCCGGCAGGCTTTGTTTTTGTCACGATGAAAGGAGGATTTTTTGAGGATTCGTGATTCTCCCTGAAAAGTAAATAACCGCAGGATTTTTCCTGCCCCATGCCGCCGTGCTGTTTGAAACAGATTTTTTCTAAAAACAGTGCGGCGGCTTTTTTTGTTTCCGGCCTGATACGGCCATATCACAAATTAAAATTTCTGAAATTAAAGGAGGAACATTATGGCATTTTTTGCAAGCGCGATTGATACTTTGAAGATCCTTGTGATCGCCCTGGGCGCAGGTCTGGGCGCATGGGGTGTTGTAAACCTTCTCGAAGGTTACGGAAATGATAACCCAGGTGCAAATGCGCACGGTTAATAAAGAAGCAAAGAGAAGTTTTCGGTAGCGGCTACCGAAAAAAACCGCAGAATATGACAAGGACAGCCGCCCTGCGATTCCGTAACACGCAAAAGCGGTCAAGAGCCAATAAAAACCGAATACAGCCAACAGGAACGCCCCGGACGAGGAATGTATCGCCGGGGCGTTTTCTGTTTGAAAATCTGTCTTTTTCCCAAGTCAAGAACCGGAGAAAATGAGCGAAAAACGGCGCTCCTGTGGAAAGAACGCCAGAGCGATAGCAAAACAGGAAAGGCGGCCAAGCTATAAACTGCTTGACCGCCCTAACCCAACCATAACAAAATGCTCATAGCTAATAAAGAAGCACAATGCAAACGACACATACAAAGACAGCCGCCCCGCTATTCTGCACCTCAAAAATAGCAAAAGGATGCAAGATACCGTTAGTATCTTGCATCCTCATCATGCTATATTGAAGAGACAAGCACGCTTCCACAATCATCAATGAGTGGCTGATGTTTAGACATAAACAACGAAAGCTTTGACTTACCAACGGAGTGAGAGAAAGGACTCACTAGTTTGTCTTACTTCTGTTCGCGTTTTCTTGAGATTTCATCTCTTTCTCTAATTCATTGGCTTGTTCAACACCCTCAAGTGAAGGTGCTTGCTGTGTCACTGCCGTGTACTCAGTATTTTTGACATCCAAAACAACTTTTTCCAAATCTGTGTTTGTTAATACCGTTGTTTTTACATTCCCTGGCTTTACGGAAAATAATGTACCATCGTCTATTACATACTGACCATTATATAAGCCGTTAATCACAAAAACATCCTGTGCAATAGGTCCATCATATTCCGAAAGGAATAATAAAACTTGAGTACCCTTTTTCAAATAAGGATCTTCTTCTGAATATGTCTGCATGATTCGCAATGTTTTTGCATTCACATCGCCTCGCACAATGTCAATAGGTTCGACCGCTGTAATCGCAAAAGTCATTTCAGCATAGTCAAACTCTTTGTTCTCCGAAGTAACAGTCGCCGTTATGACAATGGGCGAATGGTCAATCAAATCATTATAAGTTCCAAAACCTTCTGCTATTTTGAGACTTGGCTTTGTAGCGCCCCGACTCGCCATAAAAAACAGAAGTGCGACAGCGAGTGACAGCGAAATGACAGCAGCAAAAACATATGCCCTTTTTTGTTTAATCATTTTAAGCATTTATATCACCTCCCAATAATTACAATCCGTACTTCGCTTTATATCCAGCAATATCGCCTTCCTGCGGATCCGGTGTATAAATATAGCCTTTGGCTTGCATTAACTCATTATCACAGTCGTAGTGGGACAAGCCGAATGCATGCCCCATCTCGTGAGCAAAGACTTCTTCGTATCTCGTATATCCTCCATTACTGTCATGATAATACTCGTTTAATTTGATATTGCCGTAACCAATTAAGGGTGTATGGTAACCAATCCAATTAGTATTACCATAATCGTCACTATAAACACGAATCTCTGCATCACTTTTGGTTGAAACCTCCGTAAATCCAGCATCAAGACCTGATGCATCTTCCCATGCATTTGCTCCACGGGTAATTCTATAACCATAAAAACGGCTTCCTTCTTGTGAATACCACCAATGAACATTTGTTCTCGTACTACCCATTGAAACCAGAGGGTTCAAAGCGTAATGACTTGTATGTCCAGCGGCATAAGCAACGGTTATTGGGATGCTGAAAGAGATAACGCATATCAAAATGAATGTGTATAATGATTTCAGTGCTTTGGTATTCTTCCTATGCATACGATGACAACTCCTTTCTGAACCATATATTTCTCTAATTTTTCGATTTTTAGGAACTACAAAAAAGCGCACAAGCCGACTAATAACCAGTCCGGCCTATGCGCCAACAGAAACGATTTTGATACGACCTCTCCATAATC
>OLNQ01002334.1_pt1 | contig 16684 bp, 17 predicted proteins | sample 1672821 | NCBI WGS metagenome assembly OLNQ01 (sample SAMEA3136727, study PRJEB25190) | human gut metagenome | biome: human gut; feature: human-associated habitat; material: faeces | place: Austria | collected 2013 | reverse complement strand
CATTACTTTACCACCTTTCAAAATTTTCATATTTTTATTTTTCGCATTTTTTATTAAATTTTCATAAATAAAATATATTTTGATTAAAATTTTCAAAGTTTTCTTTGCTTAAATTTGTCATATTAGACTTATTATATGAAATGTTTAGTAATTTTTGTTTTAAACATGAACACATTACTGTTGCTGATGTTCCAGATTTTATATATCCAGTATCTTTACATAGACAACATTCATATTTAGGTTGTAAATCATTTATTGAAAGATTATTTTTAGATAGAATCTTTTTTCTTTCTTCCTTAAGGCTTTCAATTTTTTGATGTAAGTTTTCTAAAGAAGACGAATTTCCAAATAAGATATTTTTGGTTTCATTAATTGCTACAGAATTTAATTCGTCTTCAATTTCTTGAAGACGAGGTATTTTTTTATATAATTCTACTTTTTGATGTTCAAAATTAATTTCTGCTTTACGTTTTTTCTGTTCATAATCACTTAAAAGTGATGTTAAAATATCATTAGACATTTATATCTCCTTCTATTCTTTGAATATTTGAAGCTGCAACATTAGGGGAATTAGGATTTTGATTTATTTGAAATTGATTATCATTATTTGTTTGCATATTTGAATTAGCATATAAAAATGATAAATTACTATATTGTCTTTGTTCATAAGAAGCTTTATTAACTTGCTTTTCTAATTGTTTTGTATCTTTTCTCTGTTTTTCACGTTGTTCTATAAAAGCATAAACTTCTTCAGGAGTTTTTAGACCTCTTTCATGCCAATTAGTTATAATATTATTAAAATATTCAAATGTTGGATTTGATTTGTAAACGCTACGCTTTAGAGCAATTTCAATAATATCTAAATTATAACCATAATCAAGTAACCATTTTTCGATATATGCTTCTTCATATTGTGTTAATGTTTGTTTTCCTAGTTTTTTTGCTATTGTTTTCTTTATTTTTACTAATGCATCTTGTTTTTGATAATAAGAGTCTAAATCTTCCCAAGTTTGAATTTTATTGCTTCCCCAGGCTTCTGCAACGGTTTGAACATATTTCATATTTAATGCAGAACGTCTAAAACAATAATCAAATAATGAAATTAAAACTTGATCATCAAAATTATATTTTGTAAGCCAAATATCGATATTATTATACCAAGATGGTCCCATAATACCTGAAAAATATGTATTATTGATATGTTCAATAATTTTTGCTCTAGCTTTATTTTTGGCAATATCAGCAACTTTTTCAGGAGACATTGTTAAATTTGGTTTATATAGTTTATTGAGTGTTTGTTCTTGCAAATTTGATATTATAAAACCATTTTCTTTTCTGATTATAAAACCATTTTCTTCTAAGTATGTAAAGGCATCATTAATGTCTTTTAAAGGTAATGCTAAATTTTTAGATAAGTCATTTAATTTCGCATCTTTTTCATATTTTGAAAGAAATATAATATAAAGATATACTTTTACACTTGTTGCTGGCATTTGAGATAAATATTCTGCAAAGAATATATCTGGAATGACTGTTTCAGAAAATAGTAACGGTAAATCTGATTGTGTTAGTTTCATTTTGTACCTCCTTTTGTTATATTAAAATGTCATTAGAATTATATCATGTATGGTAAGAAAATCAAGTAAAAAGTCAAAACTTTTTATATAAATATAATTTTGGTCGAATAAGATATTTTAATATATATTTAAGAACGTAAACTATAGATTCACCATTTAATCCGACTATACTAAACAATATAATTGGAAATGATAAAGATATAAAAAGAAAAATTTTAATGTCCCAATTTTTTATAAAAATGTGTAAAAGACCAAAAGTAATTGAACACCATATAACAATAAAAATTGCTGTTTGGTAATCTAAAATCCCTAATATTTTATTTTTAAAATTGTAATTTTGAGGTATTATGAATTTCATAGAAATAGTCCTTTCTAAATAAGATTAAGAGTAGTTTTCCACAATTAGTTCTATTTCTTGAAAAAGTTATTCACATTCTGTGAAATAGTTGTGGAAACACCACCTAAAAATTCGCGTGAGAATGAATTTGCTTTTATTAAAGCATAAATCGCACCAATATAAATAAATTTTATAATTAGATTTCCAGATGAATAATCCATAGAAAATAATATTAATAAAACAAGTGATACTATAATTTGAATAAATAATAATGAAAATAAATTGCGAATCCATGATTTAAAGAACCAAGATGTATTTTGTAAAATTAATGATAAGAAAGCAACAGGAGTTAAAAGAATAAATATTTTTACCATTATATATCTAAAGGCATAAGTGAAAACTAAACTTAAAAGCGAAGAAGATAAAGAAATTTTTATAATACCATCTAAAGAAAAAACATCTAATGAAGAAAAAGAAATACCAATGGATTTATTTATTTCTAAAATCAATTCTGAAAAGCAAATATTTTTATTAAATAAATCTTCACCAATTCCACGAATAGCTAAAGTAATATTTGATGTAAAAGATAATATTTCTTTTATGAAAAAATATGAAAAATTAATACATATTCCAAAAATAATTATTTTAAAAATAAATTGTGATGGTTTTTCAATTTGATTATAATTAAAATGAGAAAATAAATATTTTTAGAGAATTCCTGATTTAGCGGACGAAAGGGCTGTGGCTTTAACGATTGAAAATTGTTAAGGTACAGTCCTTTTTTGCAGTGTGCATAATCGGGGGTTGCGATAGTAACTGGTCTTATGGTGTTAATTAGGTCTACGGCACTATGCAAATTTTGAAGAAATGTATATTTTTGACGAAAAAAGTTTTGAAGAAATGCATGATTTTTGGGAAAATAATATTGAAGAATTGCAATGTGGATGATATGATAGGGAATATACAGGAGGTTTTATGATATGTATTTTAAAAGAAAAGCATACGACAAACTTGTCCAGTGGAAGACTGACTATGCACAGAATTATGCGGTTCTGCTTGAAGGTGCAAGACGAGTTGGAAAATCTACAATTGCGGAACAATTTGCCAGAAATGAATACAGGTCATATATATTGATAGATTTTTCAAAGGCATCAAATGAGATAAAGTCATGTTTTGATGATATTAATGATCTTGATATGTTTTTTCTGAGGCTGCAGGCACTCACGGGGGTGAACCTATATAAGGAAGAATCTGTTGTGATATTTGATGAGGTTCAGCTGTTTCCAAAGGCAAGGCAGGCTATAAAACATCTTGTTAAAGATGGAAGATATCATTATATTGAGACAGGCTCGCTGATATCAATAAAAAAGAATGTGGAAAATATATTAATTCCGTCAGAAGAGATGAAAATAGATGTTTATCCTATGGATTATGAAGAGTTTTGTTGGGCTACAAACCAGAATTTTGATATGCTAAAAAAAATATATGACATGAATAAAAGCATAGGACAAGAGGTTAATCGCAAACTGATGCGTGATATAAGAGTGTATATGGCAGTTGGCGGAATGCCGCAGGCGGTTGAAGCATACACAGCCGGACAGAATTTTTCTATGATAGATCAGATAAAGCGGCAGATAATTGTACTTTATGAAGATGATTTTAAAAAAATAGACCCATCCGGCAGATTGTCTTCAATATATCATTCAATACCGGCACAATTGTCAAAAGAAGCAAAAAGATATAGTCTGTCCAAAACACTCGGAAGAAGAAAAAATGAAAAGGATGATAGTCTTATATATGATCTTATTGATTCAAAGACAGTTATTGCGTCCTACAATTCAACAGATCCTCGTGTAAGTTTGTCTCTTACAAAAGACCTGTCGAGTTACAAATTGTATATAGCAGATACAGGGCTGTTTGTTACACTGATGTTTATTGATAGACTTGCAACAGAAAATGAAATATATGCAAAATTACTTGCAGATAAATTGCCGGCTAATCTTGGCTATCTATATGAAAACCTTGTTGCACAGATGATTACATCAACAGGAAGGGAATTGTATTATCATACATGGGAAAAGAAAGGCAGTACCCATTATTATGAAATAGATTTTCTGATATCAAATGGTTCAAAGGTAAGTGCAATTGAAGTAAAGTCAGCCGGAGCAGGAAAACATGAATCGTTATTAGAATTTAGAAAAAAATACTCAAAAAATATCAAAAATAGTTATATTGTTTCACAAAAAGATATAGATAAAAAAGAAGAATTGAAATTCATGCCTGTTTACCTTACTCCGTTTCTTCAGTAGCAGATACCTGGTATTCTTGACCTTGTTATTTTCTGTTTCGACAAAAAAACATACAATATGTTGACTAACAAAAATACAGATGATAAACTACTAGGTGGTGCATTATGTTTTGTAGTATTGTGTTTTTAAGTACATTTTAAGTGTATGAATACAATGGTAGAAGGATAGATATGATATTTGGTAGAAAAGCTAAGCAGGCAGAGTACATAGTTGATGTGCACTGTCATATTCTTCCGGGAATTGATGATGGTTCAAGAAGCATGGAGGAGACATTGAAGATGCTTCGTATTGCTGCAGATGAGGGAATAACACATGTTATTGCAACACCTCACTACAAGCTTGAACATAATAATGCGACACCCGGACAAGTTGACGAACTTATAGATGCAGTTCAGGCAGAAGCCAGTAAAAATAACATCCCGATAGTTATTTATCAGGGAAATGAAGTTTTATTTTTCAATGAATTTGATGAGTATCTCGAAAATAAGAACTTTTGCAGAATGAATTATGGAGATTACGTTCTTACAGAATTTCTTCCAACCGACAGATTCAGTTATATCCGCAATGCGGTAGATGATGTGCTGAGTACGGGATGTGTTCCGATAGTTGCACATGTTGAGAGATATGAATGCATGGCTTCCAATATTGAAAATGTAAGAACAATCCGCAATATGGGAGCGGATATACAGATTAACGCTTCGAGTGTTACAGGCGGTGGCGGAAAGAATGTCAAGAAGTTTGTTCACAGCCTGCTAAAAGAGCAGCTCGTTGATTATATAGGAACAGATGCACACAGATGTGAAGGCAGCCGCGTTCCCAATATACGTGAATGCAGCAATATTCTTTACAAAAAATATGATGAAAAATATGTTGACTCCATATTATATGGCAATGCAATGGACAGAATTATACAGTAAGCAGCACATTGAAATGCGATTATTTATATATTTAAGAAATGAGGAGAAATACAGAAAATGAATCAGCAGAACAAAGAAAATACTGATGAAATCGAAATTGACTTAGGAGAAATATTCGGTCTGTTACTTCACAGACTCTGGCTCATCCTTTTATGTGGCATTGCATGCGGCATTATAGGATTTATCGTAAGCAGTTTTATCGTTACACCAAAGTATGATTCGACAACAAAGATTTATATACTTAACAGGCAGAATAATAATAATCTTACATTAAGTGATACACAGCTTGCTTCACAGCTTACAAAGGACTACACAGAACTCGTAAAGAGCCGTTATGTATTAGAGACAGTTATAAAGCAGTGCGGACTTAATGAATCATATGGAACACTTCTTAGCCGTGTTACAGTTGCCAATACAACAGATACGCGTATTATTTCTATAACAGTGCGTGATGAAAGTCCACAGGCAGCACAGACAATCGCTAATGCTATAAGAACAGTATCTGCAAGCCACATTAAGTCAGTTATGGATATAGAAGCTGTCAATGTTGTTGATGAGGCTAATCTTCCATTATCACCTGCCGCACCATCTATTACAAAGTACACAGTGCTTGCGGCAGCAATCGGTATCGTGCTTAGTGCGATAATTATTGTTATATGCTATCTTCTTGATGATACAATCAAGTCATCAGAAGATATTGAAAAATATCTTGGACTTAGCACACTTGCCCTGATACCTCTTAATACAGGAGAAGAACTTTCTAAGAAAGGTGACAGAAGAGGCAGCGAGAGAAGAAGTGCCAGAACTGAGGAAGAAAGCGGTGTTAACAAAGAAACTGTAAAAGCACCTTCAGGCAGACGTACATCAGGACAGGCATCATCACCGGCAGCAAAGCCAAATAACCAGAGAGTAAATGCTTCTAATTCAAAGAATCAGATAAAGCAGAAAGTTGAACTTAACAATTCTTCAACATCAAGAAAAGTTAAGACATCCGAAGCAGCAAAGAAATATCTTGATGATGGAATAGAACTTATTGATGATTGAGCAAAAGTTGAAAGGGATTAAACAATGCAGGAATTTACAATAAAGCAGACAATACTTGATTATAGAAGCAAAGAAGCATTTAAGACATTAAGAACTAACATAGAATTTTCTGGTGAGGATACAAAGGTAATATTTCTTACCAGTACAACACCTAATGAAGGTAAGAGTACAGTTTCATTTGAACTTGCACAGTCATTTGCACAGAATGGAATGAAAACACTTCTTATAGATGCCGATCTCAGAAAATCAGTTATGAAATCAAGAGGTAAGAAAGGTAAAGTAAAGTATGGACTTACACATTATCTTTCAGGAAAGACAACATTTGAGAATGCACTGTGTGTAAGTGATGTAGATAATTTCTACATGATATTTGCAGGTCCGGTGCCACCAAACCCAAGTGAACTTCTCGGCAATGACAGATTTAAGAATATGATAGAAGCATCAAGAAAGATGTTTGATATAGTAATCGTTGATACACCTCCTATCGGAAGTGTCATTGATGCGGCAGTAGTATCTAAGTTCTGTGACGGAGGTATCCTCGTAATCGGATGTGGCGATATAAGTTACAGATATGCAAGAAAGTCAAAAGAACAGCTTGAACTTGCAGGCTGCAAAATACTAGGCTGTGTACTTAACAAAGTTAATTTTTCAAGCAACAGCTATTATGGCAAATACTATGGCAAGTATTATGGTAAATATTACGGCAAATACTATGGCAATTACAGCAATGAAGACAATTAATCTGATGAACATATAATCCGTAAGGGTTATATGTTCATCACATATATAAAAATAAGCCTACCAAAGATAGAGTTATAATATTTACGAAAAATTAGGGGGGGGTAATACAAAATGCAGTATTGCTCTAACGGAAAGTATGAGGGATAACGAATGTATAGGAAAAAGTCAAATGGATGGTTCAAACATTTCGATTTTATAATAATTGATTTATTATGTGTCCAGTTTTCATATGTACTGGCATACTTTTTCCGTCATGGATTGACGAACCTTTATGAAGTTGAGTTATACAGAAATATGGCATTGATGATAGAGATTGCCGATTTGATAGTTATCTTTATGCTCGAACAGTACAAGGGTGTCCTAAGGAGAGGATATTACAACGAATTCGTGTCAGTATTAAAGCAGATGATATTTATTGAATTAATATCAAGTATGTATCTGTTTACAATAAAGAGTGGCGGATTTTCACGTGTTGTATTATATCTGATGGGAGCTTTTTATCTTGAATTTTCTTATATAACAAGAGTCTTGTGGAAAAACCACCTTAAAAAGAAAATGGAAGAGGGCGGCAAGCGTTCTCTTTTAATAGTGACAACAAGAGCATCTGCCGAGGATGTTATAAAGAATGTGCGTGCTGAGAATTATGACATGTTCAATATAAGCGGACTTGTAATCTCTGATTCTGATATGACAGGCAGAACAATAGGCGGCGTAAAAGTTGTTGTCAATATGAAGAATGTCAGTAAATACATATTAAAGAACTGGGTAGATGAAGTATTTATCAACATGGAATCAAGAACGGAATATCCGCAGGAACTCGTTGACGACCTCGTTGAAATGGGCGTTGTTGTTCATTTTAATCTTTATAATATCGAAAATGTTGCAGGAAACAGACATGCAGTTGAAAGACTCGGTAATTATACGGTTCTTACATCAAGCATGAACTATGCGACAAACAAGCAGGCATTTGCAAAACGAACAATGGATATTGCAGGCGGTATAGTCGGATGTATCTTAACCGGAATCATCTTTATATTTATAGCACCTGTTATATATATAAGCTCGCCGGGACCTATCTTTTTCTCACAGACAAGAGTAGGTCAGAACGGACGACGCTTCAAAATCTATAAGTTCCGCAGCATGTACATGGATGCAGAGGAACGAAAAAAAGAACTTATGGCACAGAATCGTGTCAAAGATGGCATGATGTTCAAGATGGACTTTGACCCGCGAATCATCGGCAACAAAATCCTTCCTGACGGCACAAAAAAGACAGGCATCGGTCACTTCATCCGTGTTACATCACTCGATGAATTCCCACAGTTTTTTAATGTGCTTAAAGGTGACATGTCACTTGTCGGCACACGTCCCCCAACGGAGGACGAAGTTGAAAAGTACGACCTTCACCACCGTGCCCGCCTGGCAACAAAGCCCGGCATAACAGGTATGTGGCAGGTCAGCGGCCGCAGCAAAATCACAGATTTTGAGGAAATTGTAAGGCTTGACACGGAGTATATCGAGAAGTGGAGTATCGGGCTGGATATTAAGATTTTGGTGAAAACGGTGGGAGTGCTGTTTAGGAAAGATGGTGCAATGTGATGGGAGAATATGTGAATGAACGGAGTAATGATATGCTACAGTCAAAAAAACAAAGTGTATTTCTTGTGGGGGCTAAAAGTTTAGGTAATTATGGCGGATATGAGACATTTGTTGATAAATTGACGGAATATCATCAAAATAATACATCCATTAAGTATTATGTTGCATGTAAAGCCAATGGCGATGGTTGTATAGATGAAAAAAAACTTACAGATATAAAAAGAAATTCTGATAATGAATTTACATATCATAACGCAATATGCTTTAAAATTAATATACCAAATATCGGACCTGCTCAGGCAATATATTATGATGTTGCTGCTTTAAAAAAATCTTGTGAATATATTAAAAAAAATAAAATAAAAAATCCTATAGTATATATAATGGCGTGTAGAATTGGACCATTTGCAAAACATTTTTATAAAAAAATTCATAAACTTGGGGGAAAAGTATATTTGAATCCCGATGGACATGAATGGATGCGTGCAAAATGGAGTGCACCGATACGTAAATATTGGAAAATTTCTGAAAAAACGATGGTAAAATATTCAGATATTGTTATATGTGATTCTATAAATATTGAAAAATATATTCATCAAAGCTATGATGGAAAATGTATTAAAGGAAGGAATCCTCAAACAACTTATATAGCATATGGTGCAGATATGACTAAGAGTAAGCTTGCGGATAATGATGAAAGACTTGTAAAATGGTATGCGGAAAAAGGATTATCCAAAAAAGAATATTATCTTGTCGTTGGTCGTTTTGTGCCTGAAAATTCATTTGAAATTATGATACGAGAATTTATGAAATCAAATTCAAAACGTGATTTTGCAATTATAACAAATGTGAATGATAAATTTTTAAATGAATTAGAAAGAAAATTACATTTTAAATCTGATAAAAGAATAAAATTTGTAGGAACAGTTTATGATAAAGAACTGTTAAAGAAAATAAGAGAAAACGCATATGCATATTTCCATGGACATACAGTTGGAGGAACAAATCCAAGTTTAATCGAAGCTTTGAGTAGTACAGATTTAAATTTGTTAGTTGATGTTGGCTTTAACAGAGAGGTTGCGAAAGACTGTGCTATGTATTGGAAAAGAGAAGATGGATATCTGGCAGACTTAATAGATAAAGCGGACAGACTTACTCAAAATGAAATAGAAAAATATGGAGATAAAGCTAAAAAAAGAGTTAAGGAAGCGTATACGTGGGAACATATTTGTGCATTGTATGAACATGTTTTTTTAAAGGAGACATTTAATGAATAAAGAGTTGATAAGCATAGTAGTTCCTGTATATAATGTTGAAAAATATTTAGACAAATGTGTTAAAAGTATAATTAATCAAACATATGACAATTTACAGATAATTTTGGTTGATGACGGTTCTAAAGATAACAGTGGAAAATTATGCGATTTGTGGGGGCAAAGGGATAGAAGAATACTTACAAAACATAAAGATAATGGTGGATTGTCTGATGCAAGAAATTATGGAGTGAAATTTGCCGAGGGGAAATATGTAATGTTTGTTGACAGTGATGACATAATTTCTGAATATATTGTGGAATATTTGATGAAATTAATTTATGAAACAAATTCTGATATTTCAATATGTGACCCATTGCATTGTTATCCGGAGGAAAACATTGTATTTGAGGAGGAGAAATTTCACAAGGTATTTAGTGCTGATGAAGCTGTAAAAGAAATGTTATATCAAAAATCGTTTTTGGTTTCTGCGTGGGCAAAAATATATAGAAAAGAATATTTTGATAATATAAAATTCCCTGTAGGAATGTTGTTTGAAGACAGTGCAACAATTTATAAGATTTTTGAATGTGCAGACAGAATAGTATATGGTGATGCGAAACTATATGGATATATGCACAGAGAAAACAGCATTACAACCAAAAAATTTTCAAAGGCTGATTGTGATATTTTGTATATTTGTGATGAGATTGTAGCATATATGGATAGAAAAAAAGATCATGATTTAATTGCAGCATCGTTGGCTTATCAAATGTCCGCAGCATTTAGAATATATTTAAATGCACCTAGAAATAATCAATTTAATGATGAAATTAAAAAAAGTGAAGATATTATTAAAACAAATTCACATAAAGTCTTATTAGATAAAAATGTAAGAAGAAAAGCAAAAATTGCAATTATTATGTTTGCATGTTCAAAAAAAATGATGATAAAGGTGTACAAACATGTTGATAGATGGAAATGATGAAAAAAATATTTTGTTGAGTATAGTAGTTCCTGTATATAATGTTCAAAAATATCTTGACAGATGTATGGATTCTTTATTGAATCAAAATATAAAAAATTATGAGATTATATTAGTTGATGATGGAGCAACGGATAATTCAGGTTTGATATGCGATAAATATAGTCAGGAATATTTTAATGTTAAAGTAATACATAAAAAAAATGAGGGATTGGGATTAACAAGAAATGTAGGTATTGATAATTCAAAAGGGCAATATATAATGTTTGTTGATTCTGATGACTATATTGAAAAAAATTGTTTGTTTGGTTTATATCAATACGTCAAGAAAAATAATTCTGATGTTTGTTTTTTTCATAGGGCTAAATATTTGAAAAATGGTGTGGTTAAGGAGTCTCAAGAAATTTTTGACAGTAAATGCAATACAAATGAATTGATAGGATTATGCTTGGGTGAACCATTAAAAAAAGATTTGTTTGAAATTGGACCTGCATGGAAAGCCGTATATAACAGAAAGTTTTTACAAGAAAAAAATATACAGTTTAAATCGGAACGTGAGATATTAAGTGAAGATTATATTTTTTCTGCCGAGGTATGTGCAAAAGCAAATGTTATTTGCTTTTATGATAAAACAATTTATTATTATTGCGATAATGAACAATCACTTACTAATTCTTACAGAAGTGACAGATATAAAAAAGCCGTTGTTTTGTATAAAGAAATGCACAAAATTGCTGAAAAATATAAGCTGACCAATAATGAGATATTAAGAATGGATAATAATTTCTTAATAAATATGCTTGTTTGTTTTAAACATATAAGTTTAAGCTCAGGAATGAATAAAAGAAATAAATTGTCTGAAATAAAAAAAATATGTAAAGATGAAGATGTAAATGGAGTTTTATTAAAGATAACATATGCTGATTCATTAAGCTTAAAAATATTGAAGCAATTAATGTTGAAAACTAACTCAAGAATGATTTATATTTTGATGCGATTAAGATACCATTAAAATATTTATTTATGATATTAGGAAGAATTTTAAAATGAAAATCAAGTTAAATGTATTAATATATATCATAATAACTACGTTAAATGTAACTTTCAAATTTAACGGAGTTACTGTAAAACCTATTTTAAAATATATTTTATCACTTCTATGGATTGCGTATACAATACCATATATATTTAAAAAGAAAAAAGAGAATAAAATAGCAATAATTCATTTTAAGTATGCGGTTATACCATTAGCAGCTATGTTTATATATACAATTTTTTTGTGGATTACAGGTATATCACGCGTTGAAAGTATACGTTACGTAACACGTCTTATAAGCACAGTTGGTTATCTTGGAATTTGTATATTATATGCTTGCATATCATATATAGTTTTAGGTAAAAAAATAATAGATTATACATGGTATTCATTAATTATATCATATTTTTTCGGATCTATTTGTATGGCGTTTGTTGGAAGTCCTGTTGATACATTAATATATATGTTTACACTTAAAGATACGGTGCAAATTACAAAGATATTTGAAGTTCATGACTTGACATTTGCAATGGGATTTTTCCTTATATATTTTGTGTATTTTAACAAAAAAGAGAATATAAAACATTTATATAGCAAGATAATTATATCGATATTGTATGTTATTTGGGGATATAAACGAATTGAATTTGCAGCAATAGCGATAACATTTATTTTATTTATTTTCATAGGTAGAAAAAGAAAAGAATTATCTTTTAAAACAACAGTAATAACAGGAGTTGTTTTGGCAGTATCATTGATATATGTTTTTTTGGCATCAAGTGGATTACTTTCAATATTGGCAGAAAAATATAATATTAATTTTATGGGTCGATTGTATACTTATGAATTTATGACAAGATATTTTGAATTTAAACCTACATTTATGGGGCACGGTTTGTCATATGTTGATAAACTTATAGAAGAACTTAGAGCTAGAGGAACATTATACAAAGGCTGGATGCTATTGTCGGGAATGCATAGTGATACCTTAAAGAAATATATAGAATTAGGATTTATTGGTTTTATTGTTTGGATAATATATGTTATAAAGATTAAAACAATAAAATTCAAGAATGAATTTTCAGAAAAAGTTGCAGCAATATATTTAATGTTTACTGTATATTCTTTTGTATTGTACCTTACTGATAATGTTTTTGAATATTATATATTTACATTAATATATGTTATTATACCTTTAGCTATGAGTGAAATAACGGATAATACAATTAAAAAAGTTGGTGATTGATATGTTTATTAAAGAATTTGTAAAAAAAATATTATATGGCAATAGGTATTCATCAGAAACCTATATTAAATATCTGAAAGGATTGGGAGTAAAAATTGGTGAAAGAACTGTGATTTTTTCTCCGAGAGAAACATTTATTGATGAACAATATCCTTGGATGGTTAATATTGGTAATGATGTTCAAATAACTAGAGGTGTTACAATATTGACACATAGTTATGATTGGAGTGTAGTTAAGAAAAAATATTCAAGATTATATGGTGCATCCGGGAATGTTGTTATTAAAGATAATGTTTTTATTGGAGTAAATACTGTAATATTGAAGGGTGTAACTATTGGTGAAAATTCCATAATTGGTGCTGGAAGTGTTGTTGCTAAAGATATACCGGCTAATTCCGTAGCTGTTGGAAATCCGGCAAAAGTTATTCATAAGATTGACAATAGTTATTTAAAAAAATATTCTGACAGACAGGAGAAAGAAGCTATTGATTTGGCTGTCGGTTATTATAATAGATATAAAAAGTGGCCTGATAATACTATATTTTATGATTATTTTTGGTTATGGAATGATGGTAAAGACTATGAAAAAATACCGAGATATAAATACGAAATGGAATTGCTGGGAAATTACGAAGATTGTATGAAAAATCTAAAATTAATAAGACAGAATCCTAGATATGCTTCATTTGATGAGTTTATAGAAAAGTGTAAATCTTTGGTATAAAGGAGAAAAAATGATAGCTTTTTTTTGCAGAACACCTATACATATATTTAGAACAATTCAGTTAAAATATGAAATGTTTGAGAAAGAGAAAGTTGATGTTTATGTCTTTTCATCATTTAATGGAGCAAGTAATATTGTGCAAAGATTGAAAAAAATAAATATTTTTGAAAATGTATATTATATTGATGATAGCACATATATGAAAGGAAGACATTTGGTTGATCTTAAAGCATGTGTTATAAAATCAGAGTTTAAGAAAATCTTATCAGAGAAAAAATATAGAGAATTATTTACATATAATATTTATGGACCGTTTAACGAGGTTGGTTATAATGTTTTAAAGAAAAATAATATTGATTTGAAGTATAATGTTGTGGAGGATGCTCCAACTGTATATGGAATACAATATAAAGAAAATAAATGTATTAAATATTTATTTAAAATATTCAATTTAAAATCATCAATAAGAAATATTAATTGCTGGTGGTTTAGCTCACCTGAAAGCATGTCTCCGTTCAGAAACGGAAAAAAACAAAAATTGCCTATGGTTTCAAGACAAAATAAAAAAATGTGTCAAACAATTAATTATGTATTTGGATACAAAGAAGATGTTGATTTGCAAAATGCAGATGTAATATTAATGGAAGAATGTTATTCTAATGATGGATTGATAAAGAATGAAGATATAGAATTGTTTAAGCAGGTTATTGACATTGATAAAAAATTTAATTCAGTTGTTAAGTTGCATCCCAGATCAAAGACAAATAGATTTGAAAATACATTTAATGTTATTAAGTCACAGGGGATACCATGGGAAGTTTATATTCTTAACTGTCCGATGAAAGATAAAATATTAATATCTTTATCATGTGCAACAATGACATCAGGAAAATTTATGTTTGGTGAAGAATCATATTCTCTTCTTTTATTTCCTATTATAGAGGATAAAGTAATTGATACATATGATAAATCAAAATATTTTACGGAAGAAAGAAAGAAAAAATTGAGTAGTCAAAAGCAGATGTATGATGATAAAAATAAGTTCTTTATAGCAGGTACTGTTAAAGAAGCAAAAAATAAATTATTTGAATGGTTGGATAATAAAAATGAGTAATATTAAGAAAATAATTAAAAAAATTCTTCCGGATAAATTAATATATGATTATAGAATTATTCAGATATTACCTCAGTATATACGTTCAAAGCATAAAGCAGCAAAGATTAGTATACCTGAATTTAAGATGATGTCAGATGAAGAAACAGTAGATTGTATTATTAATAAAAATATGTCTCTTTCACGTTTTGGGGATGGCGAATTCTTATGGATGTGTGGTCAAAAATTAAATTCATTTCAGAAATACTCACCAGAACTAGAGAAGCGGCTTATAAATACAATGAAATCAAAGAATGAAAAGTTGCTTATAGGATTTCCTAAAGGAATTATTGATTCACATAAATGTAATTTGTTTGCAAGAATGCATTGGACAATTATCAGGGCAAATTATTTTTATGATATAGCAAAGTTCTTGGATGAAAGTCAAACATATTGTGATGCAAGTATAACAAGACCTTATATTGATTATTGTGATATAGAATTTAGCAGGCATAAGTTTGAAAATTTAAAAAGAATTTGGGATAACAAAAATATTGTTATAGTAGAAGGAAAGAAAACAAAACTGGGCATAGGAAATGATTTGTTTGACAATGCGTTGTCAATAAAAAGAATAATATGTCCGGCAGAAAATGCATTTGAAAGTTTGGAAAAGATAGAAGAGTCTATTAAAAAAAATGTATCAAAGGACACTCTTATGCTTGCAGCTTTGGGACCGACCGCTACGATTTTAGCATCAGATATGTGTGATAATGGTTATCAGATGGTTGATATAGGACATATTGATGTTGAATATATGTGGTATTTGCATAGAGCTATATTAAGGGAACCTATAGAGGGAAAATCTGTAAATGAAAGTGGAAACAGAGATTGTTCTAATGTTTATGATAACGATAAAATTTATTTAAATTCTATTATATGTGAAATTAATTAAGTTAAGTAAGTATATTTTAAAGAGGTATTTAATGTGAAAAATAAGTATAGTTATTTGTCAAAAAATATATTGTTATTTTCAATTAGTTCGTTTGGGCAAAAAATACTTGCATTTTTATTGGTTCCGTTATATACATCTGTATTATCAACAGCAGATTATGGTACTGTTGATTTGATTACAACAACTGTAAGCATATTAGTCCCAGTGTTTACAATTAATATATCAGAAGGTGTTTTGAGATTTACATTAAAAGATAAAGATAATAAGGATTATTTTTCATATGGTATTTATATGACAATTAAGGCGGCACTTATATTGTTGGTTTTACTTTTTTTGTTGTCAATAATACCGGTAGAGTATAGTTTTAAGAAATATTATGCATGGATGTATCTGATTTTTATTGCAAATTGTATATATAGCTTGTTTCAAAATTATCTTCGTGCGGTAGATAAAGTGCCGATTATGGTTTTTTCAAGTTTGTTAAATACTGTTGTTATGTTGGTATCGAATATTATATTACTTGTATATATAAAAATTGGTATTACAGGATATTTTGTATCAATGTTTTTGGGAATTATGGCAGCCAATATATATATGTTATTTAAAGGAAAGCTTGTAAGATGTATAACTTTGGATTTTAAAAATAATCCCAAAATGAAAAAAGAATGTATTTCATACTGTTTTCCTACAATATTTACGGCTTTGGCATGGTGGATTAATTCAAGTCTGGATAAATATTTTGTTACAGGTATGCTTGGAGTAAGTGAGAATGGTATATATTCGGTTAGTTATAAGATACCTACAATATTAGGAGTGTTTCAAAATATTTTTTCGCAGGCGTGGATGTTATCTGCTATAAATGAATATGATG
>OLNQ01002325.1_pt1 | contig 16724 bp, 6 predicted proteins | sample 1672821 | NCBI WGS metagenome assembly OLNQ01 (sample SAMEA3136727, study PRJEB25190) | human gut metagenome | biome: human gut; feature: human-associated habitat; material: faeces | place: Austria | collected 2013 | reverse complement strand
TCAGGGTCTTGGCGTCGAACGTGAAGTAGGCGCCCTCCCAGCTGTTGAGCAGCGTGGGGACGGCCTCGTGGCCGTGGTAGACGCCGTAGTTGCGCGCCCAGTCGTGGAGGTTGCGCGAGGCGCCGCCCGCGCCGCAGAACGAGTGGGTGTAGATCATTTCGGGCGTGGTGAACGTCTCGCCCGGGCGGAGCCTGTACTCCGAGGCGTTGGGGTTGGCGCCGGCCAGGACGGTCAGCACGTCGAATTCGTCGACCTCGAAGTTGAGGCGGAAGTTGCCGCTCCAGGCCAGCGCTCCGGCGATGACTTCGCCGCAGGTCTCGCTGAACGAATCGCTGTTCAGCGTGAGCAGGAACGCCGGGTTTTCGGTGTGGGTCGTGCGCACCTCGCGCGTCGACTCGATGCTTTTCGATCCGTGGGTCAGCAGCGTGTGGTCGACCTGCGCTTCACGCGCCCAGGCCCCGTAGAGGTGCGTCAGGAGGTATTTGTCGGCCTTCAGCGGGAGCGACGAGGAGTAGAAGCTGTGCAGCGTGACGGGACCCTTCTCGCGGTTGCGGATCACGGCGTGCGTGGTGATGACGTTCTCGCGGGCGTAGGCCGTGAAGACCAGTTCCACGTCGAGCGCCTGGCAGCAGTCGGTCATCTTCACGACGGTCTCCGTCACGTTCTTGTCGGAGAGCTGTTTCGAGGCGTGCGACACGTAGCGCAGTTCGGTGTTCATGTCGCCGTCGGCATGGGTGACGCGCAGGGCGGGTTCGCGGAAGTTGCGGCCTCCCGTCGCGGGATAGGCCAGGTCCTCGGTTCCGTGGTCACTGCGGCGGTTGCTCTTGTAGTCGGCCAGCGGCGCCGGGTCGTCGATGCGTCCGCCGAAGTGGCGGAAATAAACTTCGCCTCCGGGGGCGGCGGTGAGCACCATCGAGACCTTGTCGGTGCTGATGTCGATGACCTGCTGCGGCGCGGCGGCCGATACGGTGTTCGCGGCAAAGGCGGCAATCAGGGGGATCAGTAGTTTTTTCATACGCTTTAAACGGTTTCTGCGTCCAAAGATACGAAAATATGCGAAACTATACGAAATAAACCGAAATAACACCGTAATTCCGGCGGCTTCCGATCAGAACGTATAGGCGACGCGCAGGTAGCCGTAACGGCCCAGGTAGGAGGTTGAGGAGGTGACGATGTAATCCGTGTCGAAACTCGTGGTGGCGTAGTCGGGGCGGTTGAGGATGTCGATGACGCCCGCCGAAAGCCCCAGCCGGTTCTCCTTGCCGAACTTGCGCCCCGCCGAGGCGTTGAGGATCACGTTGTGGCGCGTGAGCGCGTGCGAGCGGCTGTTGCAGTAGAATTCGTAGAGCGTGCCGACCGACCCGAAATACTTGCCGAAGCGCAGGTCGACGCGCGCCGTGAGTTGTTCGCGCAGCTCCTGCGCGGTCTCTTTCTGCGTGGTGTAGGAACTCATCGAGGTGTTGGAGCGGATGTTGAGCTTGACCTTGCTCGAAAAGCCCGAGTCGAAGCCGAAGCCGAAGCCGAGCGAATGGCGGACCGAGTGGAAGAGGTCTTCGCCGGTGAAATAGGGCGTCTGGCTGAAGCCGTAGTTCACCGAGACGTTCAGGGTCGAGCGCAGCGGGTTGATCTGCTGTGAGTAGGAGACCCTGCCCCCGAGGTTGTAATTGCCCCCGACGTTGGTCTGCGTGGTGAGCTGCGCACCCTTCCGTGCCGTGTAGTCGTACTGGGGCAGGTAGGTGTCTTCGAGGAAGAGCGTGCGTCGCTGGGCGATGTAGTTGAAGGTGTAGCTGCCGTTGAGCCGCACGCTGAAGGAGAGGGCCTTTTTGACGTCGGTGAACTGGAATCCCGCCGATCCCGAGAGGTCGTTCTGCAACTTGAGACCGGGGTTTCCGGCCTGCAACGAAAGGGGGTTGGTGGCGTTGAGCGTCGAGCGCAGCGCGTTGAGCGGGATCATCTGCGGGAAGGAGGCCAGGTTGAACGAAAAACGCTTCCGCGACTTGCCGACCGAGAGGTAGACCGTCGGGTTGAGCTGGAAGAACAGCCGCGGGAAGCGCTCCTCCTTGGGGAAGCGCTCGCTGCGGGCGATGTCGTAGAGCACTCCGCCCAGTCCGGCCATTATCCAGACGTCGCCGCTCCGGTATTGCAGGCTGGTTTGCAGGCTGTGCGTGTAGGTGTCGGTCGTGTAATGGTAGGAGTTGACCGTGTCGACGACGCCCTGCGGGTCGGAGAGGAAATCGACCGCCAGCTGTTTCGAGCGGGCGTAATCGCGGCTGAAGTTGTATGAGGCGTTGACCGAACCCTTTTTTCCCAGTTTGTAGCGGTAGCCCAGATTGGCGCCGAACGAATAGTTGCGGCTGTCGCCGTCGTTGCGCAGTTTGACTTGCAGGCCGGGTGTCGAGGCCGTCGTGTCGACCCGCCAGCCGTCCCGGTCGCCGGGTGCGTATTTGCCCGAGACGTTGAACGACAGGGTCGACCGTTCGGAAATTTTCGAGTGGAAGAAAATGCTGACATTCAATCGGATGTTGCGTCTGTCGGAGTTGCTGTTGAGGTTCGTCCGGGTCTTTTCGTCGTCGATCCGCTGCTGCGTGCGGCTGTGCCCGAGTGTGGAGCCGTCGTCGATCGAAAAGGTGGTCATGGCCCCGAAAACCTTCTTCTTCCGCTGGATGTTGACGTAGTTCGAGATCTCCGCCGAAAGCGATTTCGAGAGCGATTCGTTCCGGCTCTCCTCGCTGCGCAGGGCATAGGCTTCGGTCGGGAAATATTCGGTCTGCGAGGACCCCGTGCTGCTCTGGCGGCTGCGTCCGAACCGGACGGCGGTCGATACGTTGGTCGAGTCGCCCCGGCGCAGGGTATAGTCCGCCTGGGCGTCGGTCTGTTTCGTGGGGGTCGTCTTCGAGTCGAACGAGACGCCTTCTCCCTGCCGGATGTTGTCCTTCGAGTTGGAGGCTTCGAGACGCCAGTTGCCCCTTTCGGTGTTGCGGTAAAAGCTTCCGGCCTCGGAATGGCGGATTTCATGCCGACCCGAGTAGTCCCTTTCGAGGCTCGCGCCGAGCGTGCCCTCCAGATTCCCGCCCAGGATGTAACCGCGCTTCGACTTGGTTTCGACGTCCATCACCTTCTCCTTTTCGGCCGTGTTGTCCCCCAGGCACTTTGCCTCGGGGCTGAAATCCTCGTAGACCCGCACGCTCCGGACGTCCGAGGCTTCGAGGTCGGTGAGTGCGTAGGAGGTTTTCGAGCCGAAGAGGTTTTTCCCGTCGATCAGCACCCGTTTGACCTCCTGCCCTTCGGCGTAAATCTTGTTGTCCTTGATCTCGACGCCCGGCAGCTGTTTCAGCAGCTCCGCGAAACGGTCGTCGGCCATGGTTTTGAACGCCCCCGCGTTGTAGACCGTCGTGTCGCCCCGGAAGACCATGGCGACCTGCTGCCCGACGACCACGACCTGCGCGATCGACTGTTCGTCGACCTCCATTTTGACCTCGATCCGTCCCCGGAATTCGGTGTTTCCGTAGCGTTTTTTGAACGGCTTGTAACCCACGTAAGTGACCTCCAGGTCGACCGAGTCGCGGAAAATCTGGTCGCAGCGGTAGACGGCCATGATACGGTAGAAATCCTCCTTGACGGTCGTACCCCGCAGCGTGTCGGCCCGGCTGACGAGCGAGACCGTGGCGCCCAGCAGCGGGTCGTGCGTCTCCTTGTCCTCGACCGTGACGACCGTGCGCGCCGGCCGGCCGAAGTTCATGGGTTGGTAAGAGAGGGCGAAGGATTGGAGCGCATGATTCCCCGCCGGATGTGCGGAGGGCATGCCGACAAACCCGAGAAGGGCGAGAATCAGTAGTATGTAACGCGTCAAACCGGGGGGGGGTGAAGGTTTATTGGCCGCAAGATAGTAATTTCCGTCCATAGTACAGCCGGTCCGCAAAAAAGAAATTTCGGCCCGAATGGGGCGTTTCGGATCGAAACCGCAGGCGGAAATCCGGTTAAACATTGTCGCGATATGCCGCAGGATGCGTTCGGATTGTAAGTTCGGTTAAATTCATGGTTCGAAAAGATGTTCGGAATGGTGTTTTTTTCTTATCTTGCGAAACAAGATTTGTCTTGAATCAAATGAAACTGGCATGAGGAAGAGTGGATTGAACCGCCGCCCGGCGACCGCCCGGATCAGCGTTCCGGACCATGCCGACGAATTCCAGGCCCGGGTTCCCCCCCCCGCGGGAATTGCCCTACCATCTGTTGACAGTCGCGTGTTTCCCGATGCCCGACAGTTGCGCCATGCAGCTGCCGGAAGCCGTTATTGTGTCCCCTGACCGGTAAAATCCCCATTTCTCGGGATTGCCGCCTGTTGTGCGGCACTCTATCTTTGTCCCCCGAAAACGAATGACATTCTTACTATTCACATAACCCTGTTTGCCGTGAAGAAATTTTTACTAATGCTTTTATTGGCGGGCGTCTGCATTCCGCTGGGAGTGCAGGCCCAGGCTCCGAAGAAGGTCTCCATCGAAGGGACCGTGACGGAGTACAACACGAAGGAGCCGATTGCGGGCTGCGTGGTTTCCATTCCGACGCTTGAGCTGTGGGTGGTGACCGATGCCAAGGGCCGGTTCCGGATGCCGTCGGTGACCACCGGCAGCTACACCATCGAGGCAACCTGCCTGGGTTACGAGCCGCTTTCGTACAAGGTGACGGTCAGCGCTTCGATCGGGGCGCTCTCGCTGCGCCTCAAGGAGTCGAGCCTGCAACTCAACACCGTGACCGTAACGGCCCAGCGGGGCCGCAGCATCAACTCCTCGTCGACGATCGACCGTCAGGCGATGGACCACCTGCAAGCCACCTCCGTCAAGGACGTGATGCAGTTGTTGCCGGGCGTGCTGACCGCGAATCCGGAATTGACGAACTCCACTTCGAATTTCGTCGGCATCCGTGATCTGCCTAATTCGATGACGGACGGTAAGGATGCGAACAGCATCAACTCCAGTTCGGTGGGCGTCTATGTCGATGGAGCCGTTGTGAATAATAGCGCGATGCTGATGGGTGGAAAAGCGGCCGCTTTCGGGCAGCAAACCAGCCGGGGTATCGACATGCGCACCATTTCGACCGACAATATCGAGTCGATCGAGGTTATCCGCGGCGTTGCGTCGGCCGAATACGGCAATATGAGCGCCGGAGCGGTCGTCGTCAAGACCAAGCAGGGCCGCACTCCCTATGAAATCCGGGTGAAGACCGTGCCGGACACCAAGGCCGTGTCGCTGACTAAAGGTTATGCGTTGGGGTCCGACAAGGGTTTCCTCAATGCGTCGATCGACTACGCCAATGCGATGAAGGACATCCGTACGGTGGAGGAATCTTATGACCGCGGAACGTTTTCGGTGGGTTATACCAATACCTTCAACCGTGACCGCACGCCGTTTCAGTTCAATGCGAAGGTGAGCGGTTACCTTTCGCGCGGCACTACAAAGGCTGATCCGGACAATATCTCGCAGGCTGAACGCAAGGAGTTGGACGACCGGAACCTGTCGATCAACCTTAATGGTTCGTGGCTGCTCAACAAGTCGTGGATTACGTCGTTGAAATACGTTTTCAACACATCAATGACCCGTCAGTACGCCCGTCAGCAGATGGCGCCCAGCGCCCTCGGTGTCGCCAATCCCGGAGCTTTGGAAAACGGGGAGTATCTGACTGAATTCACCCCTGACAATTACTTGAGCGATATTCGGAATTTGAGTATGGCCTATTACACCACGGCTAAAATGGTGGCTGAACTTTCGGGGCGTTACGGCAAGGTCTACAACAAGGCGATGCTCGGTGTCGAGTGGAACAATTCGGGCAACACCGGCAAAGGACAGTATTACGAAGGCGTGCGTCCCATGTCGTTCCGTCCGGAGCCGTTCAGCGATATTCCTTTCCTGAATCAGGTGGCTGTCTTCGCCGAAGAAAAAGCGACGCTGCCGATCGGAAAAACATCGCTCACGTTGCAGGCCGGCGGACGTTTTACCTATATGGCGACGGATCGGCTGAACGATAAGTGGGCCGTCGATCCGCGTTTTAACGCCAAATATACGATCATCAGCAATCGCGCGCCGAAAAAGGTCCGCGAACTGTCGCTGCGCGCCGGCTGGGGCATCCAGACCACGTTGCCGGCCCTGCGGCTGCTTTATCCTTTTCCGGTGTATATTGACCGGGTTTCGTTCAGCTGGGGCGGAACTGCCGAGACGGGGCCTGTGGCGGCATGGACTACGTTCGTGACCCCGCAGTCCGATATGATTAACCGCGATCTGAAGATGCAGTACAGCAAGAACTTCGAAGTGGGTCTCGATTTCGATATGTTCGGTGTCAAGGGAGGCATTACCTATTATAATGAAAAGATGCGTAACGGTTATACCCTTCGTATGGTTCCGCAGGTATTGTCATTCCGGGAATACGCAACTTATGAAGGGACGGAAGTTCCTGTTTATATGGATGATCCGAACAATCCGGGACAACCGGTTCTGAGCGTGGGAGGCGAGCCGCTCGACTATCGGGATGAGAAAATATTCAATACGGCATCCGTCAAGAAACCGGCCAATGACGGTAAATACGACAAGTGGGGTGTCGAGTATACGTTCGATTTCGGGCAGATTCGTCCGGTCCGGACTTCGGTCGTTGTCAACGGAGCATACATGACCATGACCCGGAAGGATAGCGAGGGCGTGTTGTTGTACGATACTTATTCCTCGGTGAAAGTGCCTATTGACGGTAAGAATATCTACAACCCGTTTCTGGGAGCCTATTATGGAGGCAAATCCGTCTCTTCCGGTTCGGTGTACACCCGGTTCAATTCCAATATTAACCTGATCACGCACATTCCGAAGTTGCGTCTGATTACAACACTGACGGTCCAGTGTGTATGGCTCAACCGGACCCGGAATCTCCAGGCAGACGGTGTTTACATCCTCGATGACGACAATAATCCCGTTTATGGCGATTTTTCGAATGGGACGAATGGCAAGATGATCTACCGGGATCCCGATTTCTATATGAACATGGATGGTCAGCTATTGCCGTTCAATCGGGACTTGTACAACGATCCTACCTATGGAGCGGCTTACCGGGAATACCTTCAGACGGGCAGTGCGACTACGACCTTTGTCGAAAATTCGTTCAAGCCTTATTTCATGGCCAACCTCCGTGTTACGAAAGAGATCGGCAGGATTGCCCAGATTTCATTCTACGCCAACAACTTTACGAACTCGCATCCTAAAATGTTGCTGAAGAGTACGGGAACTTATAAGCGCGTAAATACGGATATTTATTTCGGCGCGGAACTAAAACTTAAATTCTAAAGAGTTGCAGATGATGAAAAAGATTTTATATTATCTGGTGCCTTTGGCGACGGCCTTTCTGCTGTGCGGCTGCCTCAAGGATATGAAAGACGGCGAATTGCTCCATGGCAACAGGGAGGTGCTGATCTCCATTGATTTGCCCGGAGAGTTGGCGTCGCTCGACAAGTCGGGGTTCAAGGTGACTATGCGCAATACGAAGATCGGAAATACGTATACTTCCGAAACCGATGCGAAGGGTGAAACCCGGATCGACGCCGAATACGGAAATTACAGCGTGATTATCAGCAAAGTGGCCGATGTGGGCGGAATCAGCAAGTTCCTGCATGCCACCAGGGATTTCGTGCTGAATAAAGACGGTCAGTCGGCCGGGACGAGCAATCTCGAGATTAAGGCTACGGCGCGTGGCACGATCATTCTGAAAGAGGTTTATTTTCACAAAACGAAGACTGCCGACGGGAAAGCGAATTATAACTATGACCAGTATTTCACGCTCTGCAACAATTCCGACGATGTGCAGTATCTCGACGGGGTGGGAGTCGGATTCCACACGTCGTTCAATTCGGGAAAATCGGCCGTGTACAATAAATTCTGGTTGGGAAGCACCAGCACCGAACTCCGCGATTCCATTCCGGTCAACGCTTTCGGTTTTGTTTTCCCGGGCGAAGGCCGGGAGCACCCGATACAGCCGGGCGAAGAGGTCGTGATTGCCTTGAGCGCCGTCGAACATACGGCAGACCAGACCAGCAGACCGATGAACCTTGCCGCGGATAATGTATGGGCGATGTATATCGACCGTTTTGCTGGCTCCGCGGTAAAAGCTCCGGCCGCGGGCGTTGAACGGCTGGAATGCTTCTGTGAGCTGGCATCCGGAAATTCGATCGTTCTCTCCATCAGCTCGCCGGCGATCGTTGTATATCGGCTGCCTGAAGATCCTTATGAGTACGTTAAGGACGGAGCCATCAAAGGCCGGCCCTACGGCAAGGTGATGTATCAGCCGACGAAGTATCAGAGTATGCCCTCGATAATGGTTCCCAAGGAGTGTATTCTCGATGGTGTGGAGTTCCGCAGTAACGATACGCACGTCCCGCGTCTTTGCTCCGACATCAGTCTCCAGCCTTTGTTTATCACGACTGCCTCGTACAGCGGTCAGTCCTATATCCGCAAGGTGGACGAAAGCGCTTCGGAGATCGTAGGTCGTACGGTTTATCAGGATACGAACAATTCGGCCGACGACTGGATTCCGCTCGATGAACCGACCCTTTGCACGGAGTACAAAAACCGATAAAACGAAACAGCCATGAAGAAAAAGATCTATGCGGTGCTCCTGTTGACTGCGGTATGTGCGGGGTCGGGCGTTTTCGCCCAGTCCTCCGCTCCGAAGGAGAACCTTGAAAAATATTATACCCTGGAACGGATTCGTTCGAAAAGCGGATGGCTCGTTTCGGACAATGCGGCGGGCCTGATGCTCAATCAGGCATCGCTCTCCATTGCGGAAGTGAATTATGATTTCGAGCAAGGCGGACTGCGCAACGTTACCGATGGAGCGGAAGTGAATGCGTTCGGGGTCCGGTCCGAGTCGTACCGCCGTTGGAATCGTCTTTCGTTCTACGGTAAGTTGAGTTATGATTATGCGGCTTCGAAGGACCGCAGTTGGGCGGGAAATGCCAACATCGGAGATTCTCCGATGCTGATCGGCGATTCGATTCCCGGAAATACGCGTGATGAAACCTATGCCATCGAGGCCGGGGTTGCCTACCGTATGGGGCGCTGGGTGGTTGGAGCGATGGGGAAATACGAGGATCGCAGCCTGGCAAAGCGTCGGGATTCGCGCAATAAAACCACCTCGATGTATTTGAGCGTTCAGCCGGGTGTGATGTTTACCTCGAAGGTGGTGGACGCAGGTCTTAATTTTACGTATGAACGCTCGACGGAGCAGGTCGGCTATGCGGCTTTCGGTACGAATACGACCAGCGGAATGATCTACTTCTTCGAAGGCATGTGGTTTTATACCAGCCAGCAGCTCGGGGGAAGCGAAAAATTCTATGACGTCTATTACAAAGGCTCCGAATACGGAGGCGCCGCCCAGTTGGAATTGAAATTGGGAAAGAGGGTGAAGTTTTTCAATCAGTTCTCGGCCGAATACGGCAAAATGGAGCGTTTCCGCTTCGATTTGGACCAGCATCTGGGCGACAACGATCAGTTGACCTACCGCTATCTGGGGGTGCTCAACGTTGCGGGCCGCGGGGTCGATCAGCGGCTTTCGGTCGACGCCTCGTGGGGCGACCTGCTGAAATACAACAATATTCAGGAGCTGGAACTTGATCCGGAGACCAATCAGAAACTGTACAAACAGTACGGTCGCTTCCTGAAATTCTCGCAGAAGCAGCGCAGCGTCGATGCCGATTACAAACTCTACGTCAAGCGCAACGAGTGGAGCAGTTCGTGGATCGTCGATGCGGCTTATACCTATTACAAGGCCGAATCGGAATATACGATCTCCCCGGCATGCTACGATCAGGACCTGCACTATTCGAAACTGATGCTGGGCGTGACGAAGAACTTCCGGTTCAGCGGCCGCAGCTGGCTCGACGCGACGGTGCGCGGCGGCTATACGTTCGGCGGCGGAACCGAACTGGAGAAGAGCTGCCCCGAGGGGGTGCAGATCGACAACGAGAACTATCGCGCCGACCTGCTGGCCCAGGAGTATGCCTTCCTGACCAACGACCGTCTGAACGGCGAGGCCGGCCTGCGCTATACGCACTGTTTCCCGGCGAAGAAAATGAGCCTGTACGTCGATCTGAAAGGGCGTGCGGCATGGGGGCGCAGCGGCCTGATGGACGGCAGCCGGCGCGGCGGCCTGTTCGCGGCCGTGGGTCTGAACTTCTGAACCGCGGTTCGTCATTAAAAACCCCGCAGGACGCGCAAAGTCCTGCGGGGTTTTTGTCGTCGGGGATTCATAAAAAAGAACGGACCCTTTTCGAAAGAGTCCGTTCCTTGGCGAGCGCAGGGCGGGTTATTTCACCAGCCGCATTTCGTCGATCAGCTTTCCGGCTCCGGCGTATTTGTCCATGATCCACAGCACGAAGCGGATGTCGACGCAGACCGTCTTGAAGTTGGTCGGATGGAAATAGATGTCGCCCGACATCGACTCGCGGTTGCCGTCGAACGCCAGTCCGATCACGTCGCCCCGGGCGTTGAGCACCGGGCTTCCCGAATTGCCGCCCGTGATGTCGTTGTTGGTGAGGAAATTGACGTACAGCCGGCCGTTTTCGCCCCAGCGGCCCCAGTCCTTGCTGCGGATGAGCGAAGACATCCGGTCGTCGACACGGAATTCGTAGTCGTCGGGATTGTATTTTTCGAGGTAGCCGTCGATCGTCGAACGGGAGTCGTAGTGCACGGCGTCCTTGGGCGAGACCGGGCCTACGGTTCCGTAGGTGAGGCGCATTGTCGAGTTGGCGTCGGGATATTGGGGCGTGCCTTCCGATTCGCGCATCTCGTAGATGGCGTGGGTGTAGCGGAGTTCCTCCTTGTCGGCGTCGATGCCCGACGTCTCCTCGGCCTGCTTGAGTTTCTCGGCGAAACGCCGCGAGCTGACCGAATTGGCCATCGCCGCCATCGGGTCGGAGAGGATCTCCTCGGCCGTGCGGGGCTGTGCGAACCAGGCGCAGAGCTTTTCGTAGCTGGTGCAGCAGGTGTTTTCGAACGCGTAGTCGACCAGCGCCGGAACGTTGCCCTTGAAACGGTCGTAAAGCTGCGGCAGCTGCTCGCCCCACATTTCGCGGGGCACGTTGTCGGTGAAACTCTCCATCATCCGTGTCAGCACCTCCTTGTCGGTGGCCAGGTCGAAGTCCTTCATCATCCGGCGGGTGTTGGACTTCACGCCCGCGAAGTTCTTGTCGCCGTCCTGCACCGAGGCGATGCCGTCGCGCTGCATGCGGTCGACGAGCGTGCCGAGACGGTTGGCCGTCATCATCACGTCGCTCGGGCGAATCCACGTCTCCTGGTAGTAGCACTTTTCGCGCACGGCTTCGGCGCGGGCCTCGTAGCCTTTTTTGAGGTTGGCGAGCAGGTCGCCGTATTCGGCCCTGCGGGCCGGATCGGCGTCGATCCAGGCGGCGAGACGCGCCTCCTCGGCGGCGCGGATGCCGATAACGTCGTAACGGCGCAGGCAGATGTTCTCCCACTTGGCGTAGTCGGCGTAGTTGCTGATGTTGAAATACTTGTCGCTGTACATCAGCCGCACGTCCGGGTTGGCCTCCATGTGGCGCAGCATGATGTCGAGGCGGTCGCGGCGCGCCTTGATCACCACGGGGTTGGTCACGTGCTCCTTTTCGCGCACGGCCTGCGACGACATGTAGCGGTTGGTGCGGCCCGGAAAGCCGATCACCATGGCGTAGTCCCCGTCGTGGATGCCACTCGTCGAGACATTCAGCACCTTGCGGGGCGTGATGGGCACGTTGTTCTCCGAGTAGGCCGCCGGGCGGCCCTTCGCATCGCCGTAGACGCGGTAGAGGGCGAAATCGCCCTTGTGCTGGGGCCAGCCCCAGTTGTCCTGCTCGCCGCCGAAGGCTCCGATTTTCACGGGAGGCGCACCCACGAGGCGCACGTCCTTATAGGTCTCGTAGTAGAAAAGCAGGTATTTCTTGCCCTTCCACATCGAGGCGCACTCCACTTCGAAGGGGGTGTCCCCGCCGTACTTCCGTTCGAGGATGCCGTAGACCTTGCGCGTCCCGAAGATGCCCAGGCTGTTGGCCTTTTCGAGCGAGTCGCGGATGGCCTGGGCCTCGTCCGTCACGTCGCGGACCTGCCGCAGGAAGGTCACGGTCTTGCCCTTGAGCGGCAGTTCGTCCTTTTGTTCGAGCGCCCAGAAGCCCTCTTCGAGGTAGTTCTTCGCGGGGGTGCTCAACGAGTGGATGTCGCCGTAGGCCACATGGTGGTTGGTGATGACGAGTCCCTTGTCCGAAATCACGCTGCCCGTGCCCATGCCGCCGTCGACGGCCACGATGGCGTTGCACAGCGCCGGGGACTCCTCGTTGTAAATCTCTCCGGGTTTGAGTTTCAGCCCCTCCTTCTTCATTTGGGGGTAGATCACGTCCCGGAACGTTGCCGAAAAATTCACAAAACACTAATTATCAAACCGTAAACCGTTATGCCCTCGTCGGCCGACGCCGCAACCGGGAGCAGGACGCAGGCCAGCAGGTAAAAAATCGCTTTTTTCATCGTCTTCTTGGTTTATCTCGAAAAAAGGGGCTTGCGTATCACAAGCCCCGGTGGTGTCAGAGGGTGTGTCCCTCGGTTTTGAAGGTGAACTTCGGCTCCTCGTCCTTGAGCGTGCCGTCCTTGTATTTCACGGGCCACACCTTGGCGTTGAGCAGTTCGTTCCAGATCTTTGCGTCGTCCCACATCGACTTGACGTAGACGATCCGCAGTACGGGAACCTCCTCGTCGTTCAATGCCACGTCGAGCCGCGTGATGCCCTCCTTGAGCGAGAGGAACCCGCGGAAGTAGGGGAAGCTGCGCTTGATGAGCGGCTTCTCGATGCCGCGGCACTCGACTTCGTAGACGCCTTTGGGGTACTTCGCGTCATCGCCGTAAGTCTCGGTGTTATGCTTGAACGGCGCCGAGAGGTCGCGGGTCTGCTCGAACATCAGGTCGAGGAACTCGCGGCGGCCGATCCTGCCGGCGGCGGGGTCGTAGCTTTTGAGCTCGTAGTGGACCGGAATCACGCGGACCTTGCCGCCGTGGGCCAGCATGTGGGCCTCCTTGACCTCGATCGAGTCGCGGAGCATCTTTTCGGGGATCGCGGCCGACGGGTCGACGTAGAGCGTAACGGCTACCGGGCAGTCGTACTGTGCGTCGAAGCCGCAGATGCCGTCGATGTTGCGCAGGATGGCCCCGAAGTAGACCATGTCCATCTTATCGTGGAGCCCTTCGACGCCGATGCGGACCACCGACAGCGAGTCGACGCCGGCTTTCGGCGTTGCGAACTTCATGGTCGTCGGCGAGAAGATCGCCTTGTCGATGCTCGTCTCGTCGATCGCCTTGGGATCGTAGCTGATCACCACGGCGTGGCGTTTCACGAACGTTTTCACGCCGTAGACGCCCGGCACTTTCTGCATCTTCGCGGAGAAGGCCTTCGAGCTGCCGAAGCACTTTACCGAGGTGAGTCCCTCGATTTCGTAGGTCTGCATGCCTTCGACCTGTTCGTATTCGCCCCACTTCTCGTCGATGGTCGGAAGTTCCCAGTGGCTGCCGAACCACAGCGCCGTGCCGAAGAGCGCGACGGCCAGGATGCCGGGCAGCCAGCGCAGCGAGCGTTTGCCGCCGACCTGCAACGAATCTTCGGGGCAGGCCGAGACGCACGTTCCGCAGAGCGTGCAGTCGATGTGCTTCACCTTGTCGAGGTTCTTGATGTCGATCGAATAGGGGCATTTGCGTCGGCAGACGTCGCACTTGGTGCACGTGGCTTCGTCGCGGACGATGCGCAGCAGCGGGAAGACCTTGCTCTTGAGATAGATCATCTCCCAGAGGTAGCCGATGACGCAGGCGGCGCCCAGCGCCCATACCCAGGCCGAAGCCACGCCCAGCAGCCCGAGCGCCCACAGCAGGATGACGATGCCCGCGAAGGTGAGGGTGAATTTGAAGATGTTGCTCAGCGCACCCAGCGGGCAGATGTATTTGCACCAGAACATTTTGACGAAAAAGCTGCCGAGGAAGAGCAGCGCAACCGAAATGACGGTCATCCAGACGGTGATCTCACCCTTGAAGCCCGTGGCGACGGCGTAATAGGGGTCGAAATTCTTGCAGAAAAGTTCGCTGCTCGACGCCGACATGTAGAACACGTAGAACAGCAGCGCGTATTTGACGGCGCGGAGCAGGCGGTCGGCGATGCTTCCCGGGCGGATTTCGACGCTGACCTTCAGTTTTTTGCCGCCCCGGCCCATCCATTCGCTGACGGTTCCCAGCGGGCATAGGTAGCCGCAGAAGAGTTTGCTGAAAAGGATCACTCCCACGGCGAGCATGACGCCGACCATGATCTGCGTCATGGACATCGTGCATGCCAGCGAGTTGTTGACCAGGTAGCTTCCCAGTGCCTGCAGTCCGCCGAACGGGCAGTAGGCCTCCACGTCCGCGGGTTTCTCCCCGAGCGTAAGCCCGTAGACCACGAATCCCACGATTGCCGCAAGCGTGCCCCATTGCAGCAAATTCTTTAACCAATTGCTTTTTCTTTTCATTGTTCGGGTTGTAAATGATGTGTATAACGCAAAGATAGTTATTTTGAAGTTTGATTGATCCGCGACGTCCGTTTTTTAGCGTCTCCTGTGCGACTTTTTTGTATATTTGCGAAACTGCACTGCATAATTAAGCGAATCCACGATGAAAAAATCTGTTCTGATCCGTGCGGCCCTGCTCTGTCTGCTGGCCGTTCCGGCGGCGGGGCAAGTCCCCGCAGGCCCGCAAGAGAAGATGCCGCTCGACGGCGAGGTCCGGGTCGGCCGGCTCGACAACGGGATGACCTACTACATCCGGCATTACGACAATCCCCGGCAGCGGGCGGATTTCTTCATCGCCCACGACGTAGGCGCCCTGCAGGAGGAGGACGACCAGAACGGCCTGGCCCATTTCCTCGAACACATGGCCTTCAACGGAACGAAGCACTTTCCCGGAAAGGGCATTCTCAACTACCTTGCGGCCAATGGAGTGCGCTTCGGATACAACGTCAATGCCTACACCTCGCGCGACCGCACGGTCTACAATGTTTCCAACGTGCCGCTGGTGCGCGAGGGACTGGTGGACTCGCTGCTGCTGATCCTGCACGACTGGTCCTATTACATCGCCTGCGAACCCGGGGAGATCGAGTCGGAGCGGGGCGTGATCCGCGAGGAGTGGCGGCGCGGCAACGACGCCCGCTCGCGCATGGCCCGCAAGTCGGCCGAGGTCGAGTACGACGGGTCGAAATACGCCCGGCGCGATGTGATCGGCGACATGGAGATCGTCAACAGCTTCGGGCGGCAGACGCTCATCGACTTCTACCATAAATGGTATCGTCCCGATTTGCAGGCGGTGATCGTCGTCGGCGACGTGGATGTGGACGCGATGGAGCGGAAGATCCGCGACGTGATGTCGTCGATCCCGAAGGCCGAAAATCCCGCCCGGAAGGAGGTCTACGACATTCCGCAGCGCGACAAGCCCCGCTACGGACTGGTGACCGATCCCGAAACCAAGGCTGTGGCCGTGAAGCTGATCTTCTACCAGCCCTATCCGTCGGAGGAGGAGCGTGCGACGGTGGGCGCCGTGCGCGACGAACTGGCGCGCAAGGTCTTTCTCGAAATGGCGCGCGCCCGGCTGGCCGAGGCGGAGAAACGCCCCGACGCCCGTTACAAACGCGTGGTGGCCGTTCTCGGGAGCCTCGCCACATGCCGGAACACCTTCATGCTGACGGCCCTGCCCAAGGAGCACGATATGCGCGAGGCGTTGGCCGGGGTGCTGACCGACGTGGAGCAGATCCGACGCTACGGTTTCAGCCGCGAGGAGTTCGAGGCCGCACGTGCCAAGGTGGCGCGGAGCGAGAAAGCCGCGCTCGAAAAGTACCGGCTCGCCACGAACACCGACCTGGCCGGGCGGTATGTGGAGCATTTCACGCGCAATGTGCCCTACGTGACGCCCGACGACCGGACGCGGATCGTCGGCGAGCAGCTCGATGCCCTGACCTGCGAGGAGGTGAACGGCCTGCGTGCCGGCATGACCTCGCCGGAGGGGATGCTCGTGCTCGTGTCGTCGTCCGAGGAGCATCTGGACAAGGTCCCTTCGGAGGCGGAGGCCTTCGACCTGATCGACTCGGTGAAGCGTGCGAAGATCGCCCGTCCCGAGCGCCGCGGGAAGTCCGCCGGACCGCTCTTTACGGAGAAGGTGACGCCCGGAAAGGTCGTCAGGACCCGCAAGGCGCCTCTCGGGGCCGAGGAGTGGACGCTCTCGAACGGCGTGAAGGTCTTCTGGCGCACCGTTCCCGAGGTGATCGGCGTCCGCAAGGTCGGGGTGACGGCGGTCAGCGAGGGCGGCTTCGCCCGCGACAGCGATGTGGAGGGCATGCACCTGCTTCAGAACTACATTCGCACGATGGGCGTGAAGGACCTCGACCGCGCCGGGATGCGCGACCTGCTTTTCGCCCACGACGCCAGTCTGATGGTGACGCTGGGGCGGACTGAAAGCGTCTTCTCGGGAGCGTCCGGCGTGGCCGACTTCGAACTGCTGCTGCAACTGCTGCATCTCTATATCACCCGTCCCAACTTCTCGGAGCAGGCCTACGGCGACTATCTCGACCTGGCCCGCGCGTCGCTCGGAAAGGAGAAGTCGCCCAAGGCGCTTTTCGCCGAGCGCGCCGACAGCGTAAAATACGGCGGCCATCCG
>OLNQ01002324.1_pt1 | contig 16734 bp, 10 predicted proteins | sample 1672821 | NCBI WGS metagenome assembly OLNQ01 (sample SAMEA3136727, study PRJEB25190) | human gut metagenome | biome: human gut; feature: human-associated habitat; material: faeces | place: Austria | collected 2013 | reverse complement strand
ACTTGCTAGTTACTTTATTTCCAATAGAAAGACAGGAATAACCAGCTTTCTTTTTCACAGATACTTTTGGTGCTACGGTTGTTTTTGGGGTAACAGCAGGAGTATTTGTGGTTGGGGGAGTAGCAACAGGGCTAACTGTTGGAGCAGGAGGAGTAGGAACATTAGGGGTAGCTGCAGGAATTGTTGGAGTAGGGGTAGGAATGTTTGATGGTGTAGGTGTTGGTGTAGGTGTTGGTGTCGATGATGAATCTTTTAAAATTTCTTTCATCTCATCCAATGTCAATATTGGATAAGTTTGACCAGAAAAAGTTTTGTATCCAACAATGAATTTGTTATTTTCATCAAGTATGAATGCTTCAACGTCATCAACAAAAGCATCTGGGTTTTCTGCAGTTGGCTTATCAATCGCATGAAAGATACGATTAGTAGGAGATAAGTCATAATTCCACCAACGTATAGCATCATCACGAGAATCTATCAACCAAATTGTTCCATATTGATCAAACTTAGCTGATTTAAAACCAATGTAAATAAAGAGAGGGGTGGATTCTCCTATTGTTAAATATGCAGATGCATCGTCAAGAATAATCAAACTCCGTTCTACGCCATTAACTACACATGTGGATGTTTCTACTACTTCAGATTCATCCCATGGTAAGTCGGTATCTGCTTTAACTGTGTTTGTACAAAACATTGTACAAACAACCATTGCTAACAGTGTTAATAAAGCTACATATTTTTTGTGTGTTTTCTTATTCATAGAAAACCCTCCTCTTCTTTTTTGAAATTCTAAGTTCTCCTTACTCCTAGAGAAGAACTTGTTATGTTGCCGATAAAAATAGAAAATAAATACAATAATCCTAAAGAAGTTTGTGGTTTCATCGGCAACAAAAGTACCTGATACCGATTATATCATTCAACCGCTTAAATCATTTTCCTAAAATTTAACGCAGTAAAATTATTCTATTTTCCCCCAACAACATATTTCGGTCATACGTTTCATCTCATTTTGCCAAAAAAGTATGCCCACCCAAAAAAATCCAAACCTTTGACGCAATTTTACACTCTATGAGCCTCCCCCTCGAACATTACAAAACAACAAAAAACACCCCGTGGGAGACTATAACGCTCTGCGTTATCCCGTCTCACACGAGGTGTTTCTTTGTTGTTATTTACTACTCTGTTTTTTCTTAGAAATTACATCAAAGGGCAATGGTTGCTACTGCGGTAATGATAACACATTTTGCAATATCACCGTAAAGGTTACTCTGCTGATAACCATTTTTCTTTGCTTTGATTCGTTTCCAAATCACGGAAGCGATAAACCCTGCACAAATCAAGACACCGGCAATTCGTTTTTTGGCGTTTGAGCCTTTATGCTACGGCTTGTTTACAGCAATCTGGTCGCCACTTACACCGCAGGCAGTTAATAAAAATGTCATGATAACTGCCAACAGACAAACTAGCAGCGCTTTATGATAAAAAACACATTTTTGTTATTATGTTAAATCGACACAAAAAAATACGAATCTACTTGATTTGTACCATCCTGTCCTAAGACATACACTTTTCCCAAAATTCATCTTCCGGGTTTTCTACAATAAACGCATAGTGTTTTTGATATACTTTTTTTCTTCATCATCTAAACACCCTCAAATGAAAAGAAAACAATAAACCACAAACTGTAATTTATTGTTTTCTTTTTTTTATCAAACGATTTTTCGCTTAAAAATTAGTTTTTCTCAGCCAATTCTGCTTTCAGCATTTCTGTCAACTGAGGAACAATCTTATTCAAATCGCCTACCAGACCATAGTCAGCTACATCAAAGATTGGAGCTGTCTCGTCTTTGTTAATAGCAACGATAATGTCAGATTCTTCCATACCTGCTACGTGCTGAATAGCACCGGAAATACCGATTGCAAAGTATACATTAGGACGAACGGTTTTACCGGTCTGTCCTACCTGACGCTCAACCGGAAGCCAGCCATTCTCAACAACGGCACGAGAACAACTTACTGTTCCGCCAAGTACATCTGCCAAATCCTGAAGAAGTTTGAAGTTCTCTTCGCTTCCAACACCACGACCGCCGGATACCAAAATCTTAGCATCTGCGATATCTACTGTGTCAGCTACAGACTTCACAACATCAAGAATCTCAACATATTTGTTGTCCGGAGTGAATCCCGGATTGTACTCGATTACTTCAGCTTTTGCACCCTTAATTGGGTCAATCTTCTGCATAACACCGGCACGAACGGTAGCCATCTGTGGACGGTTGTATGGACATGCAATCGTAGCGATTGTATTACCACCAAATGCAGGACGTGTCATAAGAAGCTGATTTGGAATGGTCTCCTTTGTCATGTTATCGGTGAAATCACCAATCTCAAGTACTGTACAGTCAGCAGTCAGACCAGTTGCTACACGTGCGGATACACGAGGACCTAAGTCACGGCCAATTGCTGTTGCACCAACCAGCATAATTTCAGGTTTGTACTCATTGATTACAGAAGCAAGTGCATGAGCATATGGCTCTGTACGATATACTTCAAGTTCTTTGTCATCCACTACGATTACTTTGTCTGCACCATACTCAGCCAAAGAATCCGCAAGGCCCTTAACACCGTAACCAAGCAAAACAGCGGTAACTTCTGCGTTCAAATCTTTTGCCAGATCTTTTGCTTTGCCAAGCAGTTCGTAAGCGATTCCACTTACTTCTCCGTCAACCTGCTGTGCAAAGACATATACACCTTTATATTCTTCTAAACTCATTTTTTTCACCACTTTTCCTTTATAATAATTAGATTACATGTTTCTCTTTAAACTTATCTACAATATACTGAGCAGCTTCTGCCGGGTCAAGGGTAACGACTTCGCCGGCACCTTTACGAACCTTATCGGAAGCTTTTGCAATTTTTGTCGGAGAACCTTTCAGACCGAGGTTAGAATCATCTACATCTTTAAGGTCTGCACGTCCCCAAACGGTAATCTCTTTGTCAAATGCGTCCATGATTCCGCCCGGAGTCATATAACGTGGCTCATTCAACTCAGAAAGAGCAGTGATCAAGCAAGGCATTTTAGCCTTTACTACATGGTAACGGTCCTCATACTGACGCTCAACGATTACGCTGTCACCTTCCACTTTGATATTCTGTGCATAAGAGATAACCGGAATATCCAAGTGCTCGGAAATCTGTGGACCAACCTGTGCAGTATCACCATCGATAGCCTGACGGCCTGTGATAATCAAATCGTAATCAATGTTACGAAGTGCACCGGCAATTGTTGTAGAAGTAGCCCAAGTATCAGCACCACCGAGTACACGGTCTGTTACAAGGATACCATTGTCAGCGCCCATTGCCATTGCCTCACGAAGAACTTCTTCTGCTTTTGGAAGTCCCATGGTAAGAACAGTAACTTCTGCACCTGTTTCTTCTTTAATTCTCAGTGCTGCTTCCAAACCGGCTTTATCATCCGGGTTCATGATGGTAAGCATCGCACCTCTATTCAATGTACCGTCCGGGTTAAATACAACGCCGCCCTTAGTATCCGGTACCTGTTTAATACATACTACTATTTTCACGAGAGCACCTCCTATTTCAATAAGCTGCCAGAGATAACCATACGCTGAACTTCTGAAGTTCCTTCGTAGATTTCTGTGATTTTTGCATCACGCATCATACGCTCAACGTCATATTCTCTGATGTAGCCATAACCACCGTGTAACTGAACTGCTTTTGTTGTTACTTCCATAGCAACTTCTGCTGCGTACAATTTTGCCATAGCAGCTTCTACGCTGTAAACTTTCTGCGTAGCTTTTGCCATTGCTGCACGATATACAAGCATCTTAGCAGCTTCCACTTTTGTTGCCATATCAGCAAGCTGGAACTGTGTATTCTGGAACTGTGCAATCGAACGACCGAACTGTTTTCTTTCTTTTACATAATCGATTGTCGCCTGCAAAGCACCTTCTGCCAGACCAAGTGCCTGAGCAGCGATACCAATACGTCCACCATCCAGTGTATGCATAGCAATTCCGAAACCTTTGCCCTGTGCACCAAGAAGATTTTCTTTTGGAATACGGCAGTCCTCGAAGATTAACTCGTATGTGGAAGAACCACGGATACCCATCTTCTTCTCCTTTGTACCAAAAGTAAATCCAGGAGTATCTTTCTCAACGATGAAAGCAGAAATTTCTTTTACTTTTCTACCACGTTTTTCGATGATACCGGTTACAGCAATGATAATATAAATATCTGCTTCTTTACCATTTGTGATGAAGCATTTAGAACCATTGAGTACCCATTCGTCACCATCTAAAACAGCCTTTGTCTGCTGTCCCTGTGCATCCGTACCTGCACCCGGCTCAGTCAAACCGAAAGCGCCTAATTTCTCACCACTTGCAAGTGGTACAAGATATTTCTTTTTCTGCTCTTCTGTACCGTACATCATAATTGGGTCAGCACCAAGAGAAGAATGAGCGGATACAATAACGCTTGTTGTACCACAAACTTTAGCTAACTCCTCAACGCACATTGTGTACATCAATGGGTCACAGCCCTGTCCGCCGTACTCTTTAGGAATCGCAATTCCCATGAAACCAAGTTTCATCATTTTGTCAACAGTCTCACGAGGGAATACTTCTGTTTCATCGGTTTCCTGCGCAAGTGGCTTTACTTCGTTCTCAGCAAAATCTTTGAACAACTGTCTCGCCATTTCATGCTGTTTGTCTAATTTAAAATCCATGATAACATGAACTCCTTTCTATAATATTATTTGGAATAATCAAAGAATCCAACACCAGTTTTACGTCCGAGTTTGCCGGCACGTACCATTTTACGAAGCAATGGATGTGGACGGTATTTCGGGTCACCAGTCTCTGCCTGAAGAACTTCCATAATAGCAAGGCAGATATCAAGACCAATCATATCACCAAGTGCAAGAGGTCCCATTGGGTGGTTTGCACCAAGCTGCATAGCAGCATCGATACCCTCAGCAGAAGCAACACCATCAGCAAGGATGCCAACTGCTTCGTTAATCATAGGAATCAAGATACGATTTACAACAAATCCGGCAGCTTCTTTTACCTCAACCGGTGTTTTACCAATTTCTTTTGCGATAGCAACTACTTTATCGTTTACTTCATCTGTTGTGTTCTCGCCGCGGATAACTTCAACAAGCTTCATAACAGGAGCCGGGTTAAAGAAGTGCATTCCGATAACCGGATGAGAAATGCCTGCACCGATTTCTGTAATTGACAAAGAAGAAGTATTCGTAGCAAAAATGCAATCTTCTTTCTTTACGATATCCTGCAATTCTTTGAATGTCTGTTTTTTAACATCCATAACTTCCAAAGCTGCCTCAACAATCAAATCACAATCGGTACAAATATCTTTTACACCAGTTGTAATTTTTGCTAAGATAGCGTCAACTTCTTCCTGTGTTTTCTTTCCTTTTGTAACCAGTCTCTGAAGACCTTTTGCAATCTTGTTTTTACCGTTTGCAGCAAACTCTTCATTGATGTCACACAAATATACTTCATAACCTTCTGTCTGCGCAAATGCCTGCGCAATTCCGGAACCCATTGTTCCAGCTCCAATAATACCAACTTTCATTGTATTTACCTCCATTGTATTTGATTCAAATCCCAGACGGGATGTCGTCACGAATTAACAGTTTTTGAATGGTACCACTTTTAATTTTTTCTCTTTATCTTTCTCTAAGAAGTTACCCATTCCGGCTTTCTGGTCTTCTGTCTCGAAGCAGTCACCGAACAATTTCTCTTCGATTACAATTGCCTCATCCATATTTACCTGAAGACCTTCGTTAATTGCCTTTTTGCAGTTGCGGACAGCAATCGGTGCATTCTTAGCAATACCGGATGCCATCTTCTTTGCTGCATCCATCAGTTCTTCCTGTGGATATACAGCATTTACAAGACCAATGCGGTAAGCTTCGTCTGCTTTAATATTTCTTGCTGTATAAATCATCTGTTTTGCCATACCAGGGCTTACTAAACGAGCAAGTCTCTGTGTACCGCCAAATCCAGGAGTAATACCAAGACCTGCTTCCGGCTGGCCAAATACGGCATTGTCAGAGCAGATACGGATATCACAGCTCATGGAAATCTCGCATCCACCACCAAGAGCAAATCCGTTTACTGCAGCAATTACAGGAATCGGGAATGTCTCTAACTTACGGAATACATCGTTTCCTTTTTTACCAAAGGCTTCGCCTTCTGCTTTTGTCAATGTGCTCATCTCTCCGATGTCTGCACCTGCAACAAAAGATTTCTCTCCGGCACCTGTCAAAATCAGGCAGCGGATTTCGTTCTGGTCAACTGCATCCAAAGTCTGATTCAGTTCATCCAAAACAGCACTGTTTAACGCATTCAATGCTTTTGGGCGGTTGATGGTAATAATACCAACTGCACCTTCTACTTCATATGTTACAAATTCCATTGAAAGTATCCTCCATTTAAAATTTCTTTTTTACATCACAGGAACGAACCGATAGAATACCGGCTCGTCCCAAAAGTAAAATTAGTCTCTCTCAACAATTGTGGAACATCCCATTCCACCACCGATACAAAGTGTTGCAAGACCTTTCTTTGCATCGCGTTTCTGCATCTCATGAAGCAATGTAACAAGGATACGGCATCCACTTGCTCCAACCGGATGTCCAAGTGCAATTGCACCACCGTTTACATTCAATTTGCTAAGGTCAAATCCAAGGTCACGACCTACTGCTACAGACTGTGCTGCAAATGCCTCGTTTGCCTCAATCAAATCAAAGTCATCAATGCTCATGCCTGTTTTAGCAAGAACCTTCTTTGTAGAAGCGACCGGTCCAATACCCATGATTTTTGGATCCACACCGCCAAGAGCACCGGCTACAAATGTTGCCATTGGTGTTACACCAAGCTCTTTTGCTTTTTCTTCGCTCATTACTACAATCGCAGCTGCACCATCATTAATACCGGAAGCGTTACCAGCTGTTACCACACCGCCTTCTTTACCGGAGCAGCATCTAAGACCGCTAAGGCTCTCAGCTGTTGTACCAGGACGTGGTCCCTCATCGGTATCAAATACGATTGTTTTCTTTTTAGATTTGACTTCAACAGGAACAATCTCATCTTTGAATTTACCTGCAGCGATAGCAGCTTCACATTTCTGCTGGCTGTTAGCAGAGAACTCATCCAACTCTTCACGAGTAATTCCGTACTTCTCTGCTACGTTCTCAGCAGTAATCATCATGTGATACTGATTGAAAGCATCCCACAATGCATCGTTTACCATGGTATCCACAAGTTTACCATTGTTCATACGGTAACCAAAACGAGCATTCATAGCTGCGTAAGGAGCCATGGACATGTTCTCCATACCACCGGCAACAACGATATCAGCATCTCCTGTCTGAATCATCTGAGCTGCCATATTTACACAGTTCAAACCGGAACCACAAACAACGTTTACGGTAACTGCTGTTGTCTCGATTGGAAGACCAGCACCGATGGATGCCTGACGAGCTACGTTCTGACCAAGACCTGCCTGGATTACACATCCCATGTAAACATGGTCAACGGCATCCTTTGGCACGCCTGCTCTCTTAAGAGCCTCCTCAATAACGATAGAACCTAATTTTGGTGCTGGAGTTGTGCTTAATGCACCACCCATTTTACCAATTGCCGTACGGCAAGCACCTGCTAATACAACTTTCTTAGACATGAATATATCCTCCTTATAAATTTTTTACTAATACTACTTAATTTATCATCACTGCTTTCGCAGTTTCTGATCATACTTTTCTCTGAATGCCTTCTGAACAACTTCCGGCACCAGTTTCGATACATCCGAGCCATAAAAAGCAACTTCTTTCGCAATGGTGGAACTTAGGAAAGCATACTCAAGACTCGTAGTAAAAAACATCGTATCAATCTCCGGCTCAATGCTGTGATTAGTCTGTGCAATCTGCATCTCGGATTCAAAATCCGTCACGGCACGGAGACCGCGGATAATCAGCTTTGCATCATTTTGTTTGGCAAAATCAATTGTCAATCCGGTAAATGTTAAAACCCTCACATTTGGAAATTCTTTCGTGGTCTGCTTTAACAGTTCTACACGCTCTTCCCTTGTAAATAGAGGCGTTTTTTCCTGATTCACAAGCACTCCGATAATCAATTCATCCACTACTTTGGATGCTCTCTTAATAACATCTAAGTGCCCATATGTAACGGGATCAAAACTACCCGGATATATTGCTTTTATCATATCTTTTTCCTATCTGTAAATCAAACTACAATTTACCACTTTTTATGATTCAATCCTTACTCATAATAACAAACGAAAACGATATTGTCAACAATTTAACAAACTTTTTCCATGAACATTTTGTGAACCGACTGGCTACTTGACCGCACCATGCGATAATGCTAAAATAAACGTATTGCAAATATAGTTACCAGAATGGAGGTTTTACCAGATATGAACGAATTATATAAGAGTAAACTTGTGACTGCCAAAGAGGCAGCCAAAGTGGTAAAGTCAGGAAACTGGGTGGATTACGGCTGGACTGTAACAACACCTGTGGATTTTGACAAAGAACTTGCCAAACGTCTGCCGGAGCTTCACGATGTGAACTTTCGTGGCGGTATCCTGATGTGGGAACCGGAGATTTTCAAAATTGAAGATCCGGCTGCACACATGACATGGAACTCCTGGCACATGAGCGGAATCGAACGAAAAGCTGTTGCGAAAGGATTTTCTTTCTACTCTCCAATCCGCTATTCGGAACTGCCACGTTATTACCGTGATTTGGAAAATCCTGTAGATATTGCTGTTATGCAGGTAGCACCGATGGATGAACACGGATACTTTAACTTTGGACCAAGTGCTTCCCATTTGGGAGCTGCCTGCGAGCGTGCGAAAACCATTATCGTTGAGGTAAACAAAAACATGCCACGCTGTCTTGGCGGATTTGAAAATGGAATTCATATTTCTAAAGTAGATATGATTATCGAAGGCTCAAACCCACCAATCGCAGAAATGGGCGGCGGTGCTGCCGCAACAGAAGTTGACCACGCAGTAGCAAGACAGATCGTTGCACAGATTCCAAACGGTGCCTGCCTTCAGTTAGGAATTGGCGGTATGCCAAACGCTGTCGGCTCACTGATTGCTGAATCCGATTTAAAAGATCTTGGTGTTCACACCGAAATGTATGTCGATGCTTTTGTTGACATTGCCAAAGCAGGAAAAATCAATGGTTCTAAGAAAAACTTAAACAAAGGCCGTCAGGTATACGCTTTTGCTGCCGGCACAAAGAAATTGTATGACTATTTGGATAACAATCCGGAATGTATGAGTGTTCCTGTAGATTATGCCAATGAAATTGATGTCATTTCCGCACATGATAACTTCATTTCAATTAACAATGCTGTTGACATTGATTTGTTTGGACAGGTTAATGCCGAATCCGCCGGCATAAAAAATATCAGTGGAGCAGGCGGCCAGCTTGATTTCGTATTAGGTGCTTATAAATCAAAAGGCGGAAAGAGCTTTATCTGCCTCTCTTCTACCTTTAAAAATAAGCAGGGCGAAGTACAGTCCCGTATCCGCCCAACTTTAGCAAACGGTTCCATCGTTACCGATACCCGTGCAAACACAATGTATGTCGTAACCGAATACGGTATGGTAAACTTAAAAGGACTCTCCGGCTGGCAGAGAGCTGAAGCATTAATCGGCATCGCTCATCCGGATTTCCGTGATGAATTGATTAAAGAAGCTGAGAAGATGCATATATGGCGTAGAAGTAATCGATGAGTAATCTTTTGGGAATCCGTAATTAAAAAGAAAAGTTTGTGATTCGTGGGCACTCCCGTTAAACAAACGCGTAAGGGTATCGGCGTGCCAAACACGCACGCCTGATACCCACGTGTTTGTACCCACTCATCGCAAATCTTTTCTTTTTTAATTACCGGAAACCAAATAGATTAGCATCGAATACGTTCCTACAAACAGAAGCACTTAGTTACTTCCATCCTTTGAATAATGGCAGGTTTACTCTGTAAACAAACAAAAGCTGTTTCATACGAACTAAGCATAAAACAAACGAAAAAGAAGTTCCTTTGTGAAGACTATAACGCGAAGCGTTATCCCGTCTCTCACAAAGGAACTTCTTTTTCGTTGTTTTATTTAGTTTGTAATAGACTAACAGCCTTTGTTACTTTACAAAGTAAACTTATCAGCAATCTTCTCAAGCTGCTCTACAGAATCCATGCAGGTATCTACAAGTTCTGCATTCTGTGCTGCCTCAGTTACGACACTTCCGGTCTTTTCTGCAATATCGGTTACACCAACGGTTGCTTCATCAATCGTTGTATTAATACCGGTAATTGCGTCAGCAATCACACCAATCGAATCGGTAAGTGAAAGAATGGCATGCTCTACATTTTCCATGCTTGTCTTTACAACATCTGCATCATTGTTATACTGGTCGCTGATAGCTCTGAACTGGTCATAATCTTTTAATACCACTTCGTCTAAGAACTTCGTTGTTCCCTCCATACTCTGAACCATTTCATCCACAGAAGAGTTTACTTCAAGTACAATCTCATTAATACTTGTTACCGAATCCGATGTCTCGTTCGCAAGTTTACTGATTTCCGAAGCAACGACAGCAAATCCTTTTCCTGCCTCACCGGCACGAGCTGCTTCAATTGACGCATTCAATGCCAAAAGGCTTGTCTGAGAAGAAATCTGCATAATGGACTCAGTCATCTCATTAATTTGTTTTACACAATCAGCAGCGCTTACTGCTTTTTCTACCTGTGTCTTAATCGTATCATACATAGAACCGGCGCGATCCATTGCTGAATTTGCGGACTCACCAAGTGCTGTTGCTCTTTCTGAAATCTCATCAGAAAGTCTCACACCATCTTTGGAAAGTTTTGCGATATCGGATGCACCCTGTCTCATGTCTCCGATGTTCTGTGTAATTGTTCCTGTCGTTGCAGAAGTTTCCTGCATGCCGGCTGCTAACTGCTCCGTCGTTGCAGAGTTATCCATACACTGCTCACGAATCTGTTCACTGACATCATTTACTTTACTGACTTCTTCGCAAATCTTCTGACTGGAATCCTTCAAATTCATAATACTCTGACGAAGACTTTCTCTCATACCCGCCACGGATTTACCCATCAAACCAACTTCGTCGCGGCGAAGTGCAATCTTCTTCACTTTACCATCATTTGTGAAATCCAGTCTTGCCGTCTCATCAATAACATCCGTAAGACTTTCCAGCGGACGAACAATCAAAACAACTGCTAATAAACCAACTAAAACACTTAAGACAATTCCAATGACAGCAACTGAAATCCCACGTACCCACATGGAATTCGAAACTGACATCACATCACTCTTGTCTGCTGTGATAACTAAAATGCTTTTGTCATTAAGTACATGATATGCAGCATATTTCATTTCGCCCTTGAATTCATACGTTACAAAATCGTTTTTGACATTCTCCCCCTTTTTCATACGGCTTACTACATCTTTCACAACAGCATTTTCTACTGATTTACCAACCTTTGATTCCGTTGGGTGAAAACGCATAATACCTTCCTTGTCAACCAAATACGCATAAGAAGTATCCAATCCGGAAATTTTAACATTTCTTAAAATATTAGCATAACCATCATAAGATAAGACACGTTTTTCCATCAACTTATCATTTAAATCTGTTGAATACGCTTGTGCCAAATTTGTCATCTCATTCTTTGTCAAAGTTTCAATCTGTTTGGTACTGCGTGGAACAATCATTAACATTGTAACAGCTGAAATTAATGCTCCTGCCAAAGCAATAATTAGTACCATTTTAAAACCGATTTTGCTAAAGAAACCTACCTTTTTTCTGCTTGCCTTTTCCATGCTCAATTCCTCCATATTATTTCTTAATCTGCTGCTCCATTACGATTTTTGCACACGCGAGCGCTTCCGGAATCTTTTCCGGTAACTTTCCACCAGCCTGCGCCATATTCGGACGGCCACCACCGCCACCGCCTACAATGGATGCAACTTCTTTAATTAAATTGCCGGCATGAGCGCCCTTTTTCATCGCACCATCAGTTGCCATGGCAATTAAATTCACTTTTTCCCCAACCTGGCTTGCAAATACAATAAATGCCTCACCAAGCTTCTGTTTTGCCTCATCGCCCAAATCACGCATGCCGTTCATATCAACATCCGTAAGCTGTTTTGTCAGAATATGGATTCCATCCACTTCTTTGGCCTCGGACAACAAGTCTCCTGCGGCTTCTTTCGCAAGTTTTGCTTTTAGTTTGTCATTTTCTTTCTGAAGTTGTTTTACTTCATCCTGCAATGAAACAACTTTTGCACTCACTTCTAACGGCACTGCTTTCAAAAGTTTTGCTGCCTCTTGCAGTTCACTCTCCATCGTATTGTAATACTCAAAAAGAGCTTTTCCGGTCAGTGCTTCGATTCGACGTACACCTGCTGCAACACCGCTTTCTGAAATAATCTTGAAAGCAGAAATATTTCTGGTGTTACTTACATGAGTACCACCACAAAGTTCAGAACTAAATGTTCCCATCTGAACAACGCGAACAACCTCGCCGTATTTTTCACCAAACAGAGCCATTGCACCGGTCTTCTTCGCATCTTCTATCGACATTTCATTTGTCACAACATCAAGACCTGCCGCAATTTCACGGTTTACAATTTCCTCTACTTTTGCAATTTCTTCTTCTGTCATTGGAGAGAAATGCGTAAAGTCAAAACGAAGTTTATCCTTGTCCACTAACGAACCTTTCTGCTCTACATGACTGCCGAGCACCTCACGCAGTGCCTGCTGCATCAAATGAGTCGCACTGTGGTTATTTGCTATCAGATTTCTCTGTTCTTCATCCACCGTGAGTTTTACGGTTTCACCTTTTTTGATAACACCCTTTATCACACGTCCAACATGTCCAATCTTCGTTCCCTGAAGTTTGATGACATCTTCAACAACAAATGTACCATCTGCCCCTTCAATCACACCGGCATCTGCTACCTGGCCACCCATTGTGGCATACATCGGGGTCTCTTCTACAAGAATCGTTCCCTCTTCGCCTTCTTTCAGCTCATCAACAATGGCATCTTTGGTTGTCAAAACTGTAACCTTCGACTCATGTATCAAACGGTCATAGCCGACAAATTTACTTTCGACAGAAGCATCAATGGACTGATAAATCGTAACATCTTTTCCCATGTAATTGGTTGTCTCTCTGGCATCACGTGCCGTCTGACGCTGGTTTTCCATCGCCTCTTTGAAACCATCTTCATCAACAGAAAATCCTTTTTCCTCTAAAATCTCAATCGTCAAATCAATTGGGAAGCCATAGGTATCATACAGTTTAAATGTATTTTCACCGGAAAGAACTTTTTCACCGCTCTTTTGCAAATCTTCCATCATTGTATTCAAAATAGCGAGACCCTGATCGATGGTCTTATTAAAGTTCTGTTCTTCCACGGTAATTAACTTAATAATATAATCTTTACGGTCTAACAATTCCGGATATCCTGTGTGAGACTCTGCCATCACTGTCTCACTTAATTTAGCAAGAAACTCGCCCTGAATACCAAGCAGTCTTCCATGGCGTGCGGCACGGCGGAGAAGTCTTCGAAGCACATAGCCGCGCCCCTCATTGGATGGCGTAATACCATCGGAAACCATAAAGGTTACAGAACGAATATGGTCGGTAATAACACGAATGGAAACATCTGTCTTGTATTCCTCTCCATAAGATACACCGGCAAACTCACAAATCTTATCACGGATTGCTTTGATGGTATCGACATCAAAAATCGAGTCTACATCCTGCATTACCGTAGCTAAACGCTCTAATCCCATACCGGTATCAATGTTTTTATTTTCCAATTCTGTGTAGTGGCCTTCCCCGTCATTTTCAAACTGGGTAAATACATTATTCCAAATCTCGATGTAGCGGTCACACTCACAGCCAACCGTACAACCGGGCTTTCCACAGCCGTATTTTTCTCCACGGTCGTAATAAATCTCAGAACAAGGACCACAAGGACCGGCACCATGCTCCCAGAAATTATCTTCTTTTCCAAAGCGGAAAATGCGGTCTTTTGCCACACCAACTTCCTTATTCCAAATATCAAATGCCTCATCATCTTCTAAATATACAGACGGATACAGACGGTCTTCCGGTATTTCCAAAACTTTCGTCAAAAATTCCCATGACCAGGCAATCGCCTCATGCTTGAAATAATCACCAAAAGAGAAGTTACCAAGCATTTCAAAAAAAGTACCATGTCTAGCCGTCTTTCCTACATTTTCAATATCTCCGGTACGGATACACTTCTGACAAGTTGTCACACGTGTTCTCGGAGGAATTTCCTGTCCGGTAAAATATGGTTTCAGCGGTGCCATGCCGGCGTTAATTAACAACAAACTTTTGTCATTCTCCGGCACAAGTGAAAAACTTGGCAACGCCAAATGTCCTTTACTTTCAAAGAATTCTAAATATTTTTTTCTTAATTCATTCAATCCATATGGTTTCACGCCACTAGCCTCCTAAATGTATCTTCAATAGCACAATTATAATTTTTTTATGACAAAATGTCAACCTTCTGACATTTGCCCGAGTGCAAGAATTTTGTCTCTTGCCATATCTGCAATTTTGGCGGCTGTCGGGGTTCCTTTTTCAACCTCGGACGGTGTAAAGAACGAGCCGATAAAAACAGCCACTCTCCCCTTTGGGACAATCCATCTTCCAATGCTTGAGAGTCGTTCCGGTTTCATATAAACCGGAACAATTGGCTGCTTTGCATCCAGCCCGATAAAACCGCCCTTTCGGAACTTATGCATCTGCTCATCATAATAACTGCATTCTCCCTCCGGAAATAAGACAAGATTTCCCTTGGCAAGTGCCTGATGCATGGAAACAATATTGTTTTTTATCGTTTCCATTTTTTTTGCTCCCCGTTCGAGTGCCACACACCCAATCGAATCCAAATAACGGGATAGAATTGGATAATGCCAAAGTTCTTTCGCCGCCACAAAACTAATTGTATCTTCAATTGCTGCCAGTAGAAAAACCACATCAAAAAAACAACGGTGATTTGACACGAGCAAAAAGTTTTCCAATTTTGGAAGTGCCTCTTTTTGAACAATCTCTAATTGAATTTTGGCAGATTCTACAATCTTTTGGCAAATTTCTTTGCATATTAGGAAATTGTGGTCCGGGTCATTATTCAACTTCTTATAATTCCGTATCATTTCAAAAACAAGTCGAAAAAACACACGAATTAACCGCAAGCCATTTCCTATCATCTTCATACGTCACCTCAAAAACTCTTTTTTTTACTGCCTGATTTGTCCATCTCCTAAAATAATATATTTAGTCGTTGTCAGTGCCTTAAGTCCCATTGGTCCCCTCGCATGGAGTTTCTGGGTGCTGATTCCGATTTCCGCACCGAAGCCAAACTCAAAACCATCGGTAAATCTTGTCGAGGCATTGACATAAACCGCCGCTGCATCTACATCATTCAAAAATGTCATCGCATTGTGATAGTCGGATGTGACAATTGCTTCCGAATGTCCGGTATTATAGTGATTGATGTGCTCAATCGCTTCCTCCAGGGAATCTACTGTTTTGATGGAAATAATAGCATCTAAATATTCGGTTCCATAATCTTCTTCTGACGCTTTAATAATTCTACGATCACACTGCATCGAGTATTCATCACCACGCATTTCCACACCATGTTCTGCTAAACGGTCAGCAATCTTTGGCAATACGTCCTTTGCAATTTTTTTATGTATAACCAGCGATTCACAGGCATTACACACACCATACCGCTGCGTCTTTGCATTTTCAATAATATTTACTGCCATATCAATGTCTGCACTCTCATCGACATACACATGACAATTTCCGGTTCCGGTTTCAATGACCGGTACGGTACTTTTTTCCACAACCGTCTTAATAAGTCCTGCACCGCCTCTTGGAATCAGCACATCAATGTACTCATTCAGACGCATAAACTTCTCTGCTGTCTCATGGGAAGTATCCGTCAAAAGCTGAATACTGTCTGCCGGTAAATCACACGCAGAAAGTGCTTCTGCAATCACTTTTGTAATCGCAAGATTTGAATTTAAGGCATCACTTCCCCCACGCAGAATCACAGCATTTCCTGTTTTAAAGCAAAGCCCAAACGCATCCGCTGTTACATTTGGTCTGGATTCATAAATAATACCAATTACACCAAGTGGCACCCTCTTTTGTCCAATCTGCATACCAAGCGGTGATGTCTTCATCTCCGACACCTCGCCAACCGGGTCTTCCAGTGCCACAATTTGGGTAAGTCCCTCTGCCATTGCCTCGATTCTCTCTTCTGTCAAAGAAAGTCTGTCCACTAACGATTCCTTCATCTGATTCTCTTTTGCCTTTTTCACATCTTTCTCGTTTGCAGCAAGGATTTTATCCTGATGTAAAATAAGTGCTTTCGCTACCGCTTCGAGCCCCTCATTTTTTCTCTTTACACCAAGTCTATTTAACTCACGGGACGCTTTTTTTGCCCGCACTCCAAGCTCTTTTAACATCTTTTCAGCTGATTCCATGATTTACCTCCTGTCTGTCAAAATCCGGTTTACCCGAATATCACATTGCAATTGTGGTTGCCAAAATTGTAATAAAAAGTGCAAATAAT
>OLNQ01002320.1_pt1 | contig 16770 bp, 12 predicted proteins | sample 1672821 | NCBI WGS metagenome assembly OLNQ01 (sample SAMEA3136727, study PRJEB25190) | human gut metagenome | biome: human gut; feature: human-associated habitat; material: faeces | place: Austria | collected 2013 | reverse complement strand
TGATGAGCTGAAGGATCAAGCTAACAGTCTACTGAATCTGGTAACGGAAGAACAGCGACCGCTGCGCGTATGCATGAATAATGGCAAGGAGTTTCTGTTGTGCCCTCAGGATCTGCTCGCCCCTATCTGTGACGCTGACTTTCGTTTGATCCTGCTGTCAGCAATGCGGTATGCGATGGGCAGAAACACATATATGCCCGCGGTAGTTTCCGATTACATTAAGCGCCACATTCGGTTTCTGGACGATAAGTTTCTTGCGTTGGCTGCCGATGATATCCGGCGGCACCTTGAAGACTATGCAGAGCATGAGCCGAATCCGAATCTTTGGCAGGGCCTTTTTGATGCACTTGAAACAGGGCAGAGCGCGCGTGCCACTCGTCAGGCAAGGAAGATTAGGTCTTGCCCGACCTGCGGGAAGCCCTCGCTTTGAGTGCCAATCGAAAAATATTCATGATAAAATTACGACGAAAGTCAACGGCGTTTCTCTCGCAGGGCGCAGATACTTTCCCTTACTTCTGGTGCGCTTTCCCTTAAAACGCAGCTCGTATTAAGGGAAAGTCCCTATTCTTTGTCTATAGCGATGCAAATTCTGCGCCGCCTATCCTTGCATAAAGGACTTGCTTAACCACCTTATCAGAGGTACAATGCGACAAGCCGAATCATCTGTCCGCGGCACTCCGGCAGACCATAAAAAACCGCTTTCTGGCCCCTGTCATGAGGGTGTTCAGAAAGCGGTTTTTGACCACATGTTTGACTACAGACAGCCGTGGAGTGTGCGGAAACAATGGAGTCAAGAGTTGCGAATAGCATCCATAATAAAGCAAAAGCGGCTATAAAGCATCGGAAAAAGTAGAAAAATTTTTATTCAAAAGTTTGGGAGCAGGAGGCCCGGGGTTCGAGTCCCCGCACTCCGACCAAAAAACTTTGAAAAGCTGCCTTTTTAGGCGGTTTTTCTGCGTCAAAAGTTCAGTTTTTTCATTTTGCGTTGACCACATAAGTTGCTGAAAAATATGGGTCAAAGTGCGAAAACAGTAATGCGGCGGCAAGTTCAATTTGCCGCCGTTTTCTCATTTGACCCACAACCTGACCCACACAGGCAAAACTGAGACAACCACACGGAATTTGGGGGCAAAAAACGCCTTAAGATGTTCAGATTGAAAATGCAGTCGAAATAGGGTACTATTGGATAATAGTAGGCCTTGTGCCTGCAAAGCCAGCCGTACGGTGTTCCCGTGCGGCTTTTTGTATTTCGCATTCCACATGCAAAACGGAGAGATGCTTTAAAGCAGTATCTCCGGTGATGAAACGGCCCCGTGCGTCCTTGGGTATCTGCTCGGCGGCAGCTGACAGCGGACCGCTTTAAGATGAATATCGTCAACTGTGCCCTGCTTGGCGCACTCGTCCTGTCCATGCCAGAACGGCCGGACGTGGAACGGCTGACGGACTTTTACGAATACCCGGGCGGCAGCGGCTATGAAGGGCGGTTTACCCGGTGCGGTATCTGCACACTGATGCAAGAACTGGGATCGTACGACCTGACGCTGGCTCTGTGTCATCCGGACTATACCATGAGTGAGACCGGCGGCGCGACAAGCTTTGTGCGGACGTATACCCTGGCCTCCGGCGGACCGTACTGTGACTGCGACTATAAAAAATGTGTGAAAAAAGTGCCCCTAGGCTTTCTTGGTGTCCTTGCTGCCCAGGACCTTAATGCCGGTGGTGCCGAACAGCACACCGGCGGCAAACATGGCAAATCTCTTCATGGCAGATCGCTCCTCTATATTTTGCAGCAGTTAGATGTGGCTAACCGTCGCCTGTAAGATAGCACAGCACAGGAAAAAAGTAATACTTTTCCGAAATAAAATTGCCAAAAATACTGCGGAATGCAGCGTGCTTTGCAGGGAAAACGGCAAGGGCGCCCCGCATAGCCGCAAAGCCCACAGGCCGTCGGAGGCGTCAATGACACCTCCGACGGCCTGAAGCAAAGGCAGCGAGATAAAGGAAGGAAGTTTTTTATAAGGAAGGTTTGGTGGGTGGGAGTAGCGCCCGTGAAAAAGTTTCTTGCCCGCTGCCCGGGGAAAAGGCAAGGTCATGCCCGCGCCGGTGCGTCACGGCGTATGGCCAGCAGCACCGCCGCCGACAGCGGCAGGCAGGCCGTCAGGCCCCACAGGGGGATGCCGTAGCCTACCTGCTCGATGAGCCGCCCCAGCACCGTGGGCGCGATCAGTGCTGACAGAGATACGCCCAGCACGATGATGGATGAGGCCGAAGCCGTCCGAGTGGGGAACGTCTCGCAGCAAAGGATCACCAGGGCCGGGACCTCCGCGCCCTGCAGCAGGCCCAGCAGCACCAAAAGCACCCGCTGGACGGCCAAAGACGGCGTCAGCAGCAAAACCGCAAACACGCCGGCCGATAAAAAGCAGGTGAGCAGATAGAAAGTCCGCACCGGCATACGCTTATACACCAGCGGTGAGAGCATACGGACCACCAGTGCGCCCAGGAAAAACAGGGTGAGCATGGCGTTGGCCGCGCCGCCTGCCATGTGGTGCACGGTCTTGTAGTAGTTGGGCAGCCAGACGGCGATGCCGTTCTGGAAGCACAGATACAGGAAACAGCACAGCAGATAGAGCCATGCGCGCTTGTCACGAAAGATCTCCGCCGGGTTGGCCACGGACCTGTCCCGCAGGGCCGTCATATCGGCGTAGGGCGTGTGGGGCGTGGCGCGGCGGGACACCGCCCAGAATACCGCGCCCAACACCAACGCCGCCGCGCCCAGCACCAGATACGGTACGGCAAAGGTGGCGGGGCGGCCGCTGTCGGTAAGCCATGTCACCAGCAGGGGTGCCAGCATGGCGCCCAGGCCGTAGAAGCCGTGAACGATGGGCAGCAGCGTGCTCTTCTTCTCGGGAAACACGTCGGCGATGACGCCGTTCATCAGTAGGTCGATCGTGATATAGCCCACACCGCCGATCAGCGCAAACACCAGCAGCAGCCCGTAGCTGTCATTGCCGTACAGGGGCATGGTGCCGATGGTCACACCGGCCACGCCCACCAGCACCGCGCCGGCCAACAGGCCGTACAGCTTGTGGAGCCGTTCGCCGAACAGGCCCAGCAGCACCGTCATCACGATGCCGCCCAGGGACTGAATGGTCATCACGAAGCCCTGGCGGCTTTCGGTGATGCCGAAAAAGGCCATCATGGACTCGGCGTTGGCGCCAAAGGCGTTGAAATAGACGCCGTACAGCAGAAACAGAGCGAAGCACAGGACCGCCAGCAGCGGCAGGATACGCTTTGCGCCGCTCATGCCCGGCTCCTCATGGCGGCCAGGGCATGGAAGGTCTCCCGCAGGGCGGGATACTGCCGCAGATAGAGCCGGTAGTAGGGCTCATAGGCGCGGCTGCGTTCCGCGTCGGGGTACAGAACGGTATCCGGCTTGACGATGGCATCGCAGGCGCTCTCCACGGAGGGATACACACCGGTGCCAACACCGGCCAGAATAGCCACGCCCAGCGCCGGGCCCTCCAGCGCCGCCTTGGCGGTCTGGATGGGGCAGCCGTACACATCGGCCAGCATTTGACGCCAGAATGCGCTCCGCGCGCCGCCGCCGCAGGCCATCATTTCCTCCGTAGGCACATTCATGCCACGGAGCACATCCACGCACTGACGCTGGGAGTAGGTAACGCCCTCCAGCACAGCGCGGATCAGGTGGCCGCGGCCATGGCCGCCGGACAGGCCGATAAACGCGCCCCGGGCCTTCTCGTCCAACAGCGGGGATCGCTCGCCCATCAGATAGGGCAGGAACAACAGGCCGTCGGCGCCGATGGGGGTTTTCTCGGCCAGGGCCGTCATCAGCTCGTAGGGGTCCACGCCCTGTTTGGCCGCCTCGGCCACCTCGCCGGCACAGCAGGTATCCCGCAGCCAACGCAGGGACTGACCCGCCGCCAGCGTGCAGCTCATTACCGCCCACTTGCCGGGAACGGCGGAGCAGAAGGTGTGTACGCGGCCCGCCGGGTCGATGGAAACGCTGTCCGCATGGGCAAAGACCACGCCGGAGGTGCCCAGCGTCGTAAAGGCCTTTCCGTAGCGGACAGTACCGGTGCCCACAGCCGCGGCGGCGTTGTCGCCCGCGCCGCCCACCACGGGCGTACCCTCGGCCAGGCCGGTCAGGGCGGCAGCTTCCGCCGTCACCGTTCCGGTCACGTCCACAGACTCGTACATCCGGCCCAGCAGCGCCGGGTCGATGTCCAGCTTGTTCAGTATCTCGTCAGACCACTGCCGCCGGGGCACGTCCAGCAGGTTCATGCCGGAGGCGTCGGATACCTCGGTGGCAAACTGGCCGGTGAGGCAGTAGCGAATGTAATCCTTGGGCAGCAGGATATGACGGCAGGCCTTGTAGACCTCCGGCAGATGCTTCCGCACCCACAGGATCTTCCCGGCGGTGAAGCCCGCCAGAGCGGGGTTCGCGGTGATGGCGATGAGTTTCTCCGCGCCCACAGTCTCGGTGATCTCGCGGCACTCCTCGCCGGTGCGGCCGTCGCACCACAGGATGCTGCGGTGCAGCACCTCTCCCCTCTCGTCCAGCATCACCAGACCGTGCATCTGCCCGGAGATGCCTACACCGGCAACATCGGCGGCGGCCACACCGCTTTTGTGCAGCACGGCCTGCACCGTCTCCCGCACAGCACGCCACCAGTCGGACGGCTCCTGCTCAGCCCAGCCGTTCTGGGGCTGGTAGAGGGGGTATTCCACCGTGTGGGCGGCCATGGCCGTACCATCACTGCGGAACAGCACCGTCTTGGTGCCGGAGGTGCCCAGGTCGATACCCAGCAAATATTCCTTCATAGCCTTGCGCCTCCTTTAGGCAGGGCCGCCCTTCCGGGCGGCCCGCAATATGTCATTTCTCAGTGGAACAGCACCCGGTTGACCACAGATTCCAGATACTCCTGACGGCCGCTGGGCACATCGAAGCTCTTGAGGCCCTCGGCGTAATCCGCCAGAGACTCCAGGGTCATCTCGCCGTCCACGATCTTCTTGCCCACGCCGCTGTCATAGCTGCTGTAGCGCTCCTTGACGAACTGGTCCAGACGGCCATCCGCTTTCAGCTCCAGCGCCTTGCGGAGACCCAGGGCAAAGGTGTCCATACCGGAGATATAGGCCAGCAGGATGTCCTCGAAGGTGTTGGACTGACGGCGGGCCTTGGCGTCAAAGTTCAGGCCGCCGTTGGTAAAGCCGCCGGCGCGGAGGACCTCCATCATGCAGTAGGTGGCGCTGTACACGTTGGCGGGGAACTGGTCGGTATCCCATCCCAGCAGATAGTCGCCCTCGTTGGCGTCGATGGAACCGAAGCTGCCGTTGACGATAGCGGTACGCAGCTCATGCTCGAAGGTATGGCCCGCCAGGGTGGCGTGGTTGGCCTCGATGTTCATCTTGAAATCCGCCGTCAGGTCGTACTTCCGCAGGAAATTCATGCAGGTAGCCACATCGAAGTCGTACTGGTGCTTGGTGGGCTCCTTCGGCTTGGGCTCCAGATAGAAATCGCCGGTAAAGCCGATCTTGCGGCCGTAGTCACGGGCCATACGCAGGAATCGGGCCATGTTGTCCAGCTCCAGCCCCATGTCGGTGTTCAGCAGGGTGTCGTAGCCCTCGCGGCCGCCCCAGAATACATAGCCGGTGGCGCCCAGCTTCACCGCTGCGTCCAGGCAGGCCCGGACCTTGGCAGCGGCAGCGGCAAACACATCGGCGCAGCAGGAGGTGGCGGCACCGGCCATGAACTTCTTATCGCCGAAGTTGTTGGCGGTGACCCACAGGCACTTCTTGCCGGTCTTCTTCTGCAGCTCGTACAGATAATCCACCATCACGCGGAAGTTGGCGATGCTCTCGGCCAGGGTAGCGCCCTCCGGGGCGATGTCCACGTCATGGAAGCAGTAGTAGTCGATGTCCAGCTTTTCCATCAGCTCGAAGGCGAAGTCCGCTTTGGCGCGGAACTTGGCCATGGGGTCCGTCTGGCCCATGGACTTATCCATGGTACCGGAGCCGAACATATCCACGCCCTCGGCGTCGATGGTATGCCAATAGCTCAACGCGAACTTCAGATGCTCACGCATTTTCTTGCCGGCGATGACCTCGTCCGGGTCATACCAACGGAAGGTAAAGGGGTCGGTCCCCTTGGGATCGTAGACGACCTTACTCACATCAGCGTACTTTTTCATGTTATTACACCTCCGAAGTATGTTTCGTTTTTACGCGGGAACGGATCATGGGCACCACCAGCTGGATGATAACGGCCACCAGCAGAATCGAGCCCTTGATGGTATCGTTGATCAGGGCATCCACCTGCAGGGAGGCGATGATCTTGTCGATGATGGTATAGCTCATGGCGCCGAACAGAACGCCCAGCAGCTTGCCCTTGCCGCCGCTCATACTGATACCGCCGATGACCACCGCGGCGATGGCGTACATCTCGTTGCTCTTACCGAGGGTGGCCGGGTCGACGGAGCCGTTCATAGCCAGCCACAGGAAAGCGCTCAGACCGGTGAGTATGCCGGTAATGACATAGACCGCCACACGGGTACGGTTGACGTTGATACCGGCCAGGGCGGCAGCGCGTTCATTGCTGCCCAGGGCATAGACGGTCTTGCCGAACTTGGTGCAGGTGGATATGAACACCATGATGACCGTGACCAGCAGCAGCACGATGCCCACCACGGGAACAGTGGCGAGCTTCAGCTGGCCGAAGCCGTAGAAGCTGGCATAGTGGTCCAGCGTGCCGGTCATGTTGAAGATGGAAGATCCGGTGGTACGCAGATAATACTGTGCCACAGAACGGAAGATCAGCATTGTGGCCAGCGTCACGATGAACGCGGGCATTTTCACCAGGCCGATGAGCACACCGTTGAACAGGCCGCACAAGCCGCCGGCCACCAGGGCGAACAGCAATGTGAGGAACACGCTGTCCGTGGCATTGAACACCACCACGGAGAAGCTGCCCACCAGCGCCAGCATGGAGCCCACGGACAGGTCGATGCCGCCGGTGATGATGACAAGACCCATGCCGAAGGCCATGATGCCCACCACGGCGGAGTGCCGCAGGATGTTCATCACGCCACTCCATGTGGTCGCGCCGTGGTTGATAAACAGATAGGCGATGAAGATCGCCAGTGCGATGAGGATAAAGCTGTAATTATTGATCCAGGCGGCAATGCCCTTCTTGTTCAGCCCCGGTTTTTTGGTCTGGGCCTTCAGTTCCGTGTTCTGACTCATACGTTTACCTCTCCCTCCGTTGCGTGTATCACATTGGTCGCATACAGCATAACTCTCTCCTCCGTGATCTCCTCACGGGGCAGGATGGTCTGGATATGCCCGTGGTAGAACACCACACAGCGATCCGCGATCTTCTGTATCTCCGGTATCTCCAGGGTGTTGACCAAGATGGTCTTGCCCTTCTCGGCCAGCTCCAGGATCAGTTTGTAGATCTCCGCCTTGGCGCCCACGTCGATACCCTGGGTGGGGTTATCCATGATGAGGATATCCGCCTCGGTGGTGAGCCACCGGCCCAGGATCACCTTCTGCTGGTTGCCGCCGGACAGTGACAGGATCAGGTCGTCATGGCTGTTGGCCTTGATGTTCAGCATATCCCGCATCCTGTTGTACTGCGCCACCTCTTTCCGCCCGCGGATCAGCTGGTGATTGGCAGAAAGCGTGTGCTCGGAGATGTAGTTGTTCTCCAGCAGGGTAAAGTCCGGGATAACGGAGTTTTCCTTGCGGTTGGCGGGGATCATGCCGATCTTGTGGCGCATGGCGTTATGTATGCCGCCGTGGTGCAGCGGCTCTCCGTTGACATACACCGTGCCCGAGCTGATGGGCATCGCGCCGAAGATCGCCTGCATCATCTCGCTGACGCCGGCACCCTTCAGGCCTGTCAGGCCGATGATCTCGCCCTTACGCACCTCCAGGTCCACGTTCTCGAACCCTTCACCGCTGAGGTGCTCCAGCTTCAGCGCCACATCGCCCAGCTGGCGGGGCTGGTACACCGAGGCTTCGGAGTAGCTGCTGCCCACCATAAGACGGGTGACGGCCTCCGGCGTGGTGTCGGCAATATTGCCGGACTGAATAAAGCATCCATTCCGCAGAACCGTGTAGCGGTCCGCGATGGTAAATATCTCGTTCATTTTGTGGGAGATGAAGATGAAGGACTTACCCTGCTCCTTCAATCGCCGCACGATACTGAACAGGTGCTCGATCTCCGCGTTGTTCAGCGCGGTGGTCGGCTCGTCCAGAATAAAGAGCTTCGCATTGGCGTGAAGTGCCTTTGCGATCTCCAGCAGCTGCTTTTTGCTGGTCTCCAGCTCATCTACCAGGGCGTTGGGGTCGATATCCACGCCCAGGTCGCTCATCAGCTGGCGCGTCTGCTCCAGCATGGCCCGCTTATCCAGCGTGCCCAGCTTGGTCAGCAGTTCTTTGCGAAGAAAAATGTTCTCGTACACCTTCAGATCGTTAAACAGGTTCAACTCCTGGTGTACAAAGGCGATACCTGCCTGTTCTGTCCGCTTGACGGAAATGTCGTGCATTTGCTCTCCGTCAAACTTGATCTCGCCCTCATCCCGCTGATGCACACCCGCCAGGATGTTCATCAATGTGGACTTACCGGCGCCGTTCTCTCCCAGCAGCGCGTGTACTTCCCCGCGCTCCACGGAAAAATCAACGTGCGAAAGCACTTCCACACCGGAGAATGATTTGGTGATATTGGTCATTTTCAGCAATTCCATGCCGCACGCCTCTCTTTGCTGTTTGATAAGATCCCTTCTGCGAAGGGGGAGGTGCCCCGCGGGCGCCGAAGCGCCCGCGAAGCCCTCGGAAACGACTTTACTTACTTGGAGACAGCGTCACCGAAGCCCTGGAAGTCGTTGACGTTGGTAGCATCCACCACGGACACGGCGATGACGTGATCCTGGGTGACGGTACCGCCCTCGATGTGGGTGATCATGTCATCCACGGCAGCCTTGATCATCGCGGGATCGTAAGTAACGGAGAACAGATCGGCCAGCTTGGCGACCTCAGCGGTGTAATCCTTCTGATGGATGCCCTTCAGCACGGAGTAGATCTCGTTCAGACCGGAGGAGGTGCCCAGATGCACACCGGCGTTCAGGAAGGCATCCTTCTTCTCGGCGTCGATCTCGGAGCTCTTCAGCGCCTCCAGGATGCCCATGGCGATCTCGTCGTCGTGGGTGAAGATCCACTTGGTGGCGGTGATGTCCTCAACAGTGCTGGCATCCAGCCAGTTGATGAACAGTTCCTTGCCCTTGCTGCGGCTCCAGCCGGTGTAGTCGGTGGACTGGATGGCAGCGATCTGCTCCTCGGTCCAGCCATTCTCCTTCAGCACGCTGAAGAAGCCGTCGTTACGCATGGTGGGAACGGAAGAGTTGTCACCGGGCATGATGAGGACCTTGTCGCCGGCCTTCATGCCGTCGGCGATGAAGCGCTTGGCGGTCTCGGCGCCGATGCCGTTGTTATCGCCCTTGACGCAGGCAACAGCAGTGGAAGCAGCGGAGTCGATGATACGGTCGAACATCACATAGGGGATGCCGCTGGTGGCCAGCTTGGCCATGGTGTTCTCCAGGGTGTTGTCCTGAGGCAGAATGACCACATAGTCAGCGGTCTTGTTCTCGATCAGGTCCTCCACCTGCTGGATCTGGTTGGCGGCGTCGGAAGAGGTGATGACGGTGGCGGCATACTTGCCGGCGTCATTCAGCTCCTGCGCCTTCTCCTGCGCATAGGTCATCACAGCGCCGGTCCAGCCGTGGTCGGCATTGGGGACCAGGATCGCGATGCGATTACCCGTGGCAGCATCGTTGTCCTTGTTGGCGTCATCGTCCTTCTTCTCGCCGCAGGCGACCAGAGACAGGGCCATGACCAGCGCAAGGATCAGTGCCAGTACTTTCTTCATGGTTGTTTCCTCCTAAAAATTTTTTATAGATACGGACAAAATCCGCCTATAACGTGTTCTTACAGCTCCACCCAGGCAGAGTCCTTGGCTGCGGAGTCGATGACCGCGTGAATGAACTTCACGCCGTTGAGGCCGTCGGTGACGGTGGGATAGTCGAAAGAGCCGTCGTTGGCCGTACCGCCCGCCTTCACCGCCAGAATGGCGCTGATGATGTTCTTGTAGATGTTGGCAAAGGCGACGATCAGGCCCTCGGGGTGGCCGGAGGGGATACGGCTGTACGCGCCGGCCTTCTCGGTGATATAACCGGTACCGCGGGACAGCGTCTCCGTGGGCTTGCCCTTGGGGGTATACTTCAGATAATCGGGATAGTGCTGCTCCCACTCCAGTGCGCCCTCGCTGCCGTAGATGCGGATGGTCAGGCCATTGAGCTTACCCGCCGCGATCTGGGAGCACCAGTACGCGCCGTTGACGCCGTTTTCGTACTCGACGAGCATATTGGCGTTCAGGTCCAGCTCCTTGCCGTAACGGTTCACGGTGGCGGCCAGACGCTTGATGTTCAGGCCGGTCAGGTAGTGGACGGAGTTCTCGATGTGGGTGCCGATGTCGCCCACACAGTTGGAGATACCGGACACCGCCGGATCGGCGCGCCAGACGGACAGCTTAGTGGTGCCCTCGCCAGGGACGCCCAGCTCATCGATGAGCCACTCCTGGACATACTCCGCATTGACGGCGGCGATCTTGCCGATCTTGCCCTCGGCGATCATCTCGCGGGCCACCTTCATCATGGTGTAGCCGGAATAGGTATAGGTGACGCCGAAAACCAGATTTTTCTCCTTGGCCAGGGCCACCAGCTCCTGCGCCTGTTCCACGGTAAAGCACAGAGGCTTTTCGCATACCACATGAATTCCGTGCTGCAGGAAGCACTTGGCCACGGCGTAGTGGGTGTTGTTCGGGGTCGTGATGCTGACGAAATCGATACCATCGGGACGCTTGCTCTCCGCCTCGGCCATGGCCTCATAGCTGGGGTACACGCGGCTCATGTCCAGGGAGTAGGTCTCGCCGGTCTCACGGTTCTTCTCCGCATTGGTGGAGAAGCAGCCCGCCACCAGCTGTGCGCGGGGGTCAAAGGCGATGGCTTTGCGATGCACCTCGCCGATAAAGGCGTTCATGTGGCCACCGACCATGCCGTAACGGATCTGAATACCCATATTGTCCTCCTTGTCGCGTTTCAGTTGGCGATAGCGTCGTCAAACTTCACATCGGACTTCTTGAAGTCCACCTTCTTCACGAAAGCGGCCGCCTCGGTAGCGCCCTCGATACGGTCCATACCGCTGTCCTCCCATTCCACGGACAGAGGGCCGTCGTAACCGGCGGCGTTCAGCACGCGGATGATCTCCTCGAAGTTCACGTCACCATGACCCAGGGAGCGGAAGTTCCAGCCGCGGCGCAGGTCTCCGAAATCGATGTGGGAGCCCAGCAGACCGCTGCGGCCATCCAGAGTCACCGCCGCATCCTTCATATGGACGTGGTACACGCGGTCCATAAAGTCGCGCAGGAACAGATGGGGCGTCACGCCCTGCCACAGCAGGTGGCTGGGGTCGAAGTTCAGGCCGAACTCGGGGCGGTCGGCAAACTTCTTCAGCAGCTTCTCGGTGGAGTAGTAGTCGAAAGCGATCTCGCCGGGATGGACCTCCAGGGCGAACTTGATGCCGTTGGCCTTGAACTCATCCAGGATAGGGGACCACAGGCGCACGATCTCGTCGTAGCCGTTCTCGACCATCTCCTCGGTGGTCTGGGGGAAGGAATACAGCCACTTCCAGATGGGAGAGCCGGTGAAGCCCGTGACCACATAGCAGCCCAGCTTCTTGGCCACCACGGGGGCCTTCTTCATGGTGTCGATCGCCCAGGCGCGGATCTCCTCCGGCTTGTCGGCCAGCTCCGCGGGAGCAAAGTTGTTCAGCCGGGGATCGGGAGCGTCGCCCACACACTGGCCGATGATGTGGCAGGCCAGAGCCTTGCAGATCAGGTTGTTCTTCGCCAGGGTCTCCTTGATCCAGGCCACGTAGCTGTCATCGCTGTATGCACGATCAATGTCGATGCCATTGCCCCAGCAGGCGACCTCCAGGCCGTCATAGCCCATCTTGGACGCCAGCGCACACAGTTCATCGAAGGGCAGGTCCGCCCACTGGCAGGTGCAAAGAGTTACCGGTCTGTTTCCCATGATACATTCCTCCTGTTAAAAAGTTAAATCATCATCGGCCTGTGCCGATCGGATCACAAACTTACTGCGAGTGCCGCACACGCACACGGTTGTGGGTATACACCACGCCGGCGGCGGGCCGCCGTCCGGTGTGGATATAGTCGAACAGCACACGCACCGCCTCGTCCCCCTGGGCGAAGGGCTCCTGGGTCACAGTGGCGGCAATGCGCCCTTCCTCCATATACCGCAGCACGGCCTCCGTCCCGTCCACCGCCAGCACGCGGATATTCTTTCCGCTTTCCAGAATGGCCCGCATACCGCCGTCGATACCGGCGGCGGCAAAGCACACCAGGTCCGGCGTGTGGTCCGCCAGATAGGCCCGCAGCACCTGACAGGAGACATCGTCGTCGTCCTGATTTTCCAGCACGGCGTCCACCGTGATCTCCGGCGTGCCCTCCAGTGCGGTCCGCAGACCGCGCACGCGGTCCATATGGCCGCGGACATTGGTGCTGCCGATTACAGCCACTACGCGGCCCCGGCCGTTGAGCATGAACTGCGCCAGATCTCCGGTGATCATGCCGCTGTTATAGTAGTCGCAGCCAATAAAGGCCACACGGTCGACATCGATATCGGTGTTGACTGTGACCACCGGTATGGGCAGTGACTGCAGGTACGCCGCAACCTCGGGCACATCCAGCGGCATGACCGCCAGCGCGTCCACGCCCTCAGCCACCAGCCGGCGCATGGCCTGCAGCTGCGTGGCGGCGTCGTAGCCCTTGATCTCGCGGATGGTAAGGGTGGTGCCGTAGCTGGAGAGTTTTCTGGCGCGGCTCTGTGCGCCGCGGAGCACCTCGTCAAAAAAGGGATTGCCGACGGAGGGGATGACCATGCCGATGTGGGTGCGCTGACGGGAGCGAATAAGCGCCTGGGCCAGCTGGTTGGGCTGGTAGCGCTCACGCTCGGCAATGTCCAATATACGCTTGGCCAGCTCGGGATTTACGTTGCCGCGGCCGTTGAGTACCCGGTCGACGGTGCCGCGGCTGGTGCCCGCTTTTTCAGCGATCTGCTTGATGGTCACGCGTCCGCTTCTCCTCTCCGAAATTTGTATCGCCCTTGGCGATGTGTCATTTGTGCTCGAGCACGAATTGACTGTGCTCGAGCACAGTTTCAAAATACCATCTCTTTTGTGATCTGTCAACGGAAAAGGGCCGGCGTGGCTCTATTTCTGTAGAGTTGCCTAAACACGGCGAAAAACTTTTGTTGTTTTTCCCAGTAGACATTTCGGAATTCCCTGTTACCCGCAACGCTTTGTGCCAAACATTCCAAACCAATAAGGTGGCTGCCAAACAGCAAAAGGGGCCACCATACAGCGGTCCCTTTTATACGGAAAAAGCCAAACGGCTCCCGGGCGCGCGCCCGGGAGCCGTTCGGTGCAAGGGGGAGGAAAAGGAGTAAAGGAAGAAAACAAGCTATTTGGTGCAGACCGGCAGGAACTGGCCGAAGCAGTCGGGCAGGACCTGACCGTCACGCATAGTGGTGCGGCCACGGAGGATGGTCTCGACCACCCGGCCCTGGAAGGACATACCGTCATAGGGAGACCATTTGGCTTTAGAGTACATCTTCTCCTGACGGAAGGTGTAGGCCGCGGACATATCCACAATGGCCAAGTCGGCATCGGCTCCGGGGCGAATAACGCCCTTGCGGGGATAGAGGCCGAAGGTACGGGCCGCATTGGCGGAGGTGATCGCCGCCACGCGGGGCAGCGTCAGCAGGCCGCGGTGGACAGCGGTGAGCAGCACAGGAGAAAGACCCTCGATACCGCTGATTCCGGCGGGGGCATCCCAGAAGGAACGGTGCTTTTCCTCGCAGGTGTGGGGCGCGTGATCTGAGCAGACCCAGTCCAGGGTACCATCCGCAAGGCCCTGCCAGACTGCCTGGCGATCTGCGGCGGTACGGATGAGAGGGTAAGTCTTCATCACCGCACCGCAGCGGCGGGCGTCGCGGTCGGTGAAGGTCAGGTAATGGGTACAGGTCTCGGCGGTGACATCCACGCCGTCAGCCTTGGCGCGGCGAAGGTGCTCCACGCCGTCGCCTACACCCACATGGAGGACGTGCAGGGGCATGGAGAGCTCCTTGGCCATGTCGATGGCGGTGTCGATAATGGAGGTCTCGCAGCTGACGGGGCGGGTACGCAGCAATGCGGCGTAGTCCTGCGCGCCGGCGGCAAGGGCCTCCTGCGTCAGGGCCCGAACAATGGAGAAATTCTCTGCGTGGATGCCCAGGCGTTTGCCGGTGGCCTTCACGGCGCGGAACAGGCGATAGATCTGGCCGTCGTCCGGGGGCGGGAGGACGTTGTCCATGCCCTCACGGTAGTTGTAGATCAGGCTGTTGTCCCGGCGGTCCACCGCGTAGCCCCAGAAGAATTTGAAGGCCACGCAGCCGGCCTCCGCCAAAGCGGGCAGGCTGGCAAGATTGGCATCGCCCAAAGCCAGGCCCCAGACGCAGAAATCCGCATGGGCCTTGGGCTGGATGACCGAGACAAGATCGCGGAGAGACTCCGCCGAGTGGACGGTAGGGGTGCAGTTGGGCATTTCGAACACGGTGGTAATACCGGTGGCGGCAGCCGCCGCGGTGGAGGAACGGAAATCCTCCTTCTCGCCGGTGGCCAGACGGCCGTCGCGGGAGTGAACGTGGGTCTCGATCAGGCCGGGCAGGATATAGCGGCCAGAAGCGTCGGTGGCTTCACCGACGGTGCCGGGCAGGCGCTCGGACGTGACGGCGGCGACCCGGCCGTCACGAATGTAGATATCGGCACGCTGCATACCGTCATCGTTGACCACCGTGCCGTTGTAGATGACTCTGTCCCAGTCCATAAATGCCTCCTCCGATATGTATACTGTATACACTTAGTCTTCAAGAGAAGCCCCCATGACAGGTCACAGGGGTCTCGTGCAGGCGGTACATTCCGTCATACAGACGGTACATATCCGCTATGCAAATGGTACATATCCGTCATGCGGGCGATACATATCCGTCATGCAGATGGTACATATCCGTCATGCAGACGGGCTCTGTGCGTCAGTCCTCCTTGCCGTAGCGCTGGAGTGCGGCCTCGTGAACGTTAGCGGTATGGGCGGTGAGCACCCGACGGAGGCGATCCGCATCACGGGCCCGCAGGGACGCCACGATCTCCTCGTGCTCCGCCAACGCACGGCGGCGGCGTTCGTCATCGGACAGCACGCTCTCGCGGAAACGGGCGTGCTCCGGGTTCTGAAACGACGTGGTGGCGCTGTAGCTTTCGATCTGGTCCAGGAGCTTGATGAGCAGGGGCATATTGCTGCTCTGGGTCAACAGGCCGTTGAATTCGTCCAGATGGCGGAAATACGCACCGACGTCATGCTTGTCCAGCGCCTCGGCACAGCCGCGGTTGTCGGCCTCCATGGCGTCCAGCTGCGCGTCGGTGATGTTCCGCACCACAGCATCCACGCTGAGCAGCTGCAGGGCGGAACGGATGGTATAGACCTCGTCCACCTCGGCACGGGTCAGCCTGGGCCGGGCCACGGCGCCCTTACGGGGCTCGTAGACCACCAGCCCCTCACGCTCCAGCATACGGATGGCTTCGCGCACGGGGGTGCGGCTGACGCGGAAAATATCGGCGTATTTTGTTTCAACAATGCGCTCATCCGGCGCGATATCGCCGTTGATGATGGCGTTTTTCAGCTGGGTATATATCGTTTCGCGCTGAGGGTTGGCGGGGTCCACCGGTGTGAAGGCTGTCATCTCTCTATGCCCCCTTCTTTTTGTACCGCAGCAGGCGGTTCTATACACACTATACCCGCTGCTGCGGGAAAAAGCAAGCAAAACCGGCAAATTCTGCCGATTTTCCCTCCCCTGCCGGGGCTTGGGCGCAGTGCAGTCTCTCTTGCATGTGCGTGGTATACTGTATACAAAATACATGGTAACATATTCCTCTCCCTTTTGCAAGGGGTTTTCAGATGCGCGGCAAAAAAAGAAAGCCCTTACGGGCTTTCTTTTTTTTGCTCTCAGTGACGCTTTTTAGCGGTCCAGGCCATGCCGGTGACGGACAGAACCGCCGTCACGGCGTAGATGCCGATGCCCGCGTCAAAGGTCTTGGGGCTGCTGGTCTTGGTATCATCCTTGGTAGTCGTGGTGGTGGAGTTGTAATAGTAGCGCGGCGGAGTGGGCTGCTGTTCAGCAGGACGCACAGTATAAGTACCATCATTATTCTGATTAAGTTCGCTGCCATCCGCCGCAATCACTGTACCAGTGACACCACTCAGGCTGCCGTCTCCTGCGGTATCCTTCAGGGTCATCGTCTTGCCGCTGTCGATTTTCATAGACTTCTCGCCCTCAAAGACAACTTCCTTACCGTTGAGGTCGATAGTAACATTATTGCTTACAGTCATATCATCCGTAAACGTCTTGCTGCGCATCAGTTTGACAGTTCCGCCCTCACCAGCCGCGGTAATGGCAGCACTCAAATCAGCATACAGCTGTCCATGGAAAAGCTGATGGATATCCAAATGATCTCCTACGACAAGGTCAACCAACTGCGCCACGTACTGTTTTTGCAGGATAAGGCACACACGCTGGCGCTGATGCAGAA
>OLNQ01002300.1_pt1 | contig 16881 bp, 5 predicted proteins | sample 1672821 | NCBI WGS metagenome assembly OLNQ01 (sample SAMEA3136727, study PRJEB25190) | human gut metagenome | biome: human gut; feature: human-associated habitat; material: faeces | place: Austria | collected 2013 | reverse complement strand
AATACTGGATCAGCCGCGTCTTCTCCGCATTGAGCAGCGCGTTGTCCTCCAGCACGAGGGCCCGGTTGTCGGCGGAGAGCGTCACAGCGGCCTCGCACCGGTCGAACGCGTAGCCCTCCACCGTGGTAAGACCGCTGCCGAGATGGAGTGTCTTCATCTCCCAGCAGTAACGGAATGCACTGTCCCCAATGGTCGTCACACGGTCCGGGATGACCACATCGGCAAGCGCAGTTCCCCAGAATGCACCAGCCCCAATGGTCACGACGCCGTCAGGAATGGTGATCTCGGCAACATTGCTCCAAGCGAACGCATAGTCGCCGATGGCGGTCAGTGTGTCGGGCAGCTCGACCGCAGTCAGGTTGTAGAAATTGTTGAATGCGTTGCTGCCCACGGTGGTGACGCCGGACTCGATGACCACTCTGTTGATCTGACTCCTAAATTCCCACCAAGGCATCTCCTCGTCGCACATGGCGCTGGTTCCGCTGATGGTCAGGGTGCCGTCCTCGCCCAGCACCCATCTTACGCTGTAGTCATCAGAACCGTTTACACCGCAGCCGCCGGAGGGTCTGTCGGTCATAAGGACGGTGACATCAGTGGTGCTGGGACTAAGCGTCTCACCGTCGGAGGCGATGCCCCGCACCGTGTAGGTGTACAGCACCCCCATCTCCACATCGGCGTCCGTATAGCTGGTATCCGCTACAGTTGCGATGATCGTCCAATCGGTTTCACCGGCCGCCTTGCGGTACACGTTGTACCGTGCCGCGTTGGCCGCCCTCCGCCAGCCCACGGTGATACCGTTTTCGCCGACCACCGCACCGGTCAGCGTCACCTTGCCGGGCAAAAGCCCGCCGGTCTCGCCGTTAAAGTAGAAATTCGCATTGTTCAGCGCCTCGTTGTTATCCTCAATGGTGACCGCTTCCCATTCCTCTGCGCTGCCCGCATAGTGTACGGTCTCCAGCGCATCACATACGGTAAAGGCACTGCTCTCGATCAACGTCACCGTTTTGGGAATGCTCACACTGGTCAGTGCGGTGCAGTTGTCGAAAGTCATAGCGGGAATCACACTGATACCATCTCCGATGGTGGCCTCAACCAGATTGTCGCAGTAGCCGAACAGTTGATTTCCCATACTCTGAACGCTGCCGGGGAGCGTGACGCTCTGCAATTGCCAGCAGTTGAAGAATGCCGCACGTCCGATATCGGTCACAGAGCCGGGGATGGTGACATCGGACAGCTTAGCGCCGCTGAACGCGGCAGCTCCGATCTCCTCCACGCCGTCAGGGATTTGGAAAGCGCCCTCCACCGCTCCGGCATAGAGCAGAAGTTTCTTGCCCGTGGAATATATGACGCCGTTCTCATCGAAATAGCTGGTATTCCCCTCCGCCACGGTGATCGGACATATCACGAAAAAAAACGCTTCGGGGGCAATATACGTCACACTGGCCGGAATCTCAAGACGCTCCAGTCCTCTGCACCCGTCAAAGGCATTCTGCCCAATGCGCTGCACCGTGTTGGGGATCACAATGGTTTTCAGATCGTCGCAGCAATCAAACGCGCCATCGCAGATATCCTCAACGCCGGTGGGAATGGTATAGGTCTTCGCTCTGTTCGTATCCGCCGGCCCCTCGAAATACTGGATCAGCCGCGTCTTCTCCGCATTGAGCAGCGCGTTGTCCTCCAGCACAAAAGCCCGGTTGTCGACGGAGAGCGTCACAGCGACTTCGCACCGGTCGAACGCATACCCCTCCACCGTGGTAAGGCCGCTGCCGAGATAGAGGGTCTTCATCTCCTCGCAGTAGCGGAATGCGCTCTCCCCAATGGTCGTCACACTGTCCGGGATGACCACATCGACAAGCTTCGTTTCCTGAAACGCACCAGCCCCAATGGTCACGACGCCGTCAGGAATGGTGATCTCGGCAATACCACCCCAGGCGAATGCATAGTCGCCGATGGCGGTCAGTGTGCCGGGCAGCTCGGCCGCAGTCAGGTTGTCGCAATTGCTGAATGCGTAGCTGCCCACGGTGGTGACGCCAGACTCGATGACCACTCTGTTGATCTGGCTGCTAAAATCCCACCAAGGCGTCTCCTCGTCACACATGGCGCCGGTGCCGCTGATGGTCATGGTGCCGTCGTCAGTCAGCACCCATCGTACGCTGCTGTCCTCGACGCCGCCTGCGCCGCAGCTGCCGCTGGCGATCTCTGTCGCTTCCGCTGTTTCAGAGACCTCCGCCGCCCAAGCTGTGTCGTACAGCCCCAGCGGCAGCAGCGTGGTGATCATCACCAACGCCAGCAGCAAGGATAGTATCCGCTTTTTCATATGCGTTCCCTCTCTTTCGCTTTTCGTGTCTTTTGACACGGTTTTACAGATTCATTTTAGCATAGGTTTGTGCAAAATCAATATGCAGATGGTGACATCCCTGTATTTTTCCGGTCTTTTTGAAAAATCGTGCAGGTGCTAAGACGTACCAGTCGGTTCTTTGCGCCATGACTGAAAAAAAGAGAACGGCGTACGCCGTTCTCTTTTTTACGATTTCTTATCGGTAGGACAAAGCGCCAAATACCAGTGCATCTCTGCCAGAAATATCCGGCATGAGGAACAGATATGTCTTTCCATCCAATTGGGTAAAGGTCGCCACATAGACCAGCGGGATGTCGCTGCCCGGGAATACGATGCTGATGACCAGTTTATCGGCATTATACATACCGCGGCCGACTCCGTTGCCGGTGACCAGATACGCCGTTCCATCATTGTTGAACAGCAGTCTTAGTTGCCCGCCGAATTCGGAGGGGAGCTGTTCGATCGTATCACCTTTGTAGAAATACAGGAGATAATCCCAGTTCATTCTGGTCAGGTTATAGGGGACATCCTCAATCGGGAAAATCTTCAGGACGCTGTCGTTTGCCAGATTGTCAGTGGAGATCCGGGCAAAAGCGAAAACACCCACGCGATCATAGGTCCTGCTGAGGGTCTTGCCGTCGGCTGCAATGCCGCGGACGGTATAGCTGTACCGCACGCCCGGCTCTACATTCCAATCCGTGTAGCTGGTACCGTTCACAGAGGATGCCACTATGCGCCAATCCGTGCTGTTATTGATCCGCCGATACACCCGGTACGCAGAGGCATTGGCCGCTCTGGACCAATCGACTGTGATATAGCTTCCACGCGCCGTGGCATCTCCCATTTTTACTTCTGCTGGGACAGCGGCAGCCTTGGGAACAGTGGCGCTGACGCCGGTCTTGTTATAGCCGGGGCTGAGGGTCTTGCCGTCGGCGGCGACGCCGCGGACGGTGTAGCTGTACTTCGTACCGGCCGTGCCGCTCTTATCCGTGTAGCTGGTACCGGTCACAGTCGCAATGACCGTCCACTTGGTGTTCACCGCGTCCTTGCGGTACACCTTGTACTTCGCCGCGCCGCTGGCTGCCTGCCATGTCACCTGAATGCCGCCGCTGACTGCCTTTGCGCTGCCGAGGGTCACATTGGCGGGGGTGGTGGACGCCGTCGGCATGGTGGCGCTGACGCCAGTTCGGTCGAAGCCGGGGCTGAGGGTCTTGCCGTCAGAGCCGACACCGCGGACGGTGTAACTGTACTTCGTACCGGCCGTGCCGCTCTTATCCGTATAGCTGGTGCCAGTCACCGTCGCAATGACCCGCCAAACGGTGTTGGAGGCATCCTTGCGGTAGACGTTGTATTTCTCCGCGCCGCTGGCTGCCTGCCACGTCACCTGAATGCCGCCGCTGACCGCCTTGGCGCTGCCGAGGGTCACGTTGGCGGGGGCAGCGGACGCCACGATCTTCACCGTGACCTCCCCATTGTCCACAGCGCCGTTGTCCATGGGCTTCATGGCGCCGTCCTCAATGGTATACACATACGCCTTGACGAGGGTGAGCTTGGAGGTATCCCCCGCCTTTGCCCCGTCCTTGACCTTGAAGGCCAGCGTGTACAGGTCGCCGCTGACCGTAAGGCCGGCGCTGGTGGTATCCAGCAGGGACACGGCGTAGTAGCTGCCCCGGTCGTCGGTCTTGAGCGCCGTCAGCTTCGCGCCCTCGAAATCGGCTGCGGATGCCTCTGCATCCAGCTCAAAAAATGCAGGGTCAAAATATACCCGATAGTTCAGGCATACCACGCCGGTCAGCTTCTCGTCCTCGGACGCCGTGACCGTCAGCTTGACGGTCTGATCCGCCGTGATCTCGGTCGCGTCCGCCTTGGGGCTGACAACGGCGGCCAGCGTCTCGGTGGTGAGACTCAGCGTCAGCACCAGCGCCAGCAGGAAAGATACAAGCTTTTTCATATGTCTTTCCCCTCCTTAGTTGTTAGCGGTGAGGGAGGTCAGCTCCCCCAGATAGAAGGCATAGATGATCTCCGCGTCCTTTGCCGTCACCTGACCGTCACCGTTGATATCGGCGGCGTCCTGCTGGCTGAGGTCGGCGGTGAGCTTGCCGTTGGCAATGGCGTAGACCAGCGCAGCGTCCACATCGTCCACCATGCCGTCGTTGTTCACATCGCCCTTGTTATACTTCTGTGCCACGGTGATGGTCTGCTCGACGGAGAAGTCGCCGTACTTCACGGTGACGGCGGTGGTCTCCGCCTTGAGCGCCTTATCGTTCTCCATGGTGTAGTCCCGGATCTCCACCTCGGTGTTGTCGTCATACACCGCCACCACCGTCATGCCGGCGGGATCGAAGTCCTCGCCCGCAAGATACGCGGTCTTTGCAGGCTGCGCGGTGATCTTCAGACCCGTCAGCACCGGCTCTGCACCGGCCTGCCACTTCAGGATGGGATAGCCGTCGTTGAGACCCTTGGTATCCGCCGCGAAGCTGCTGCCCAGCTCGGAGGCCAGCGCCTTCAGCTCGTCGGCGGTCTTGGCGGTACCCAGACCGGTGATGCCGTACTTGGGGCTCTCGCCGGAGACGGTACCCGTCAGATAGAAGCTGTTGACATAGTGCGCCGCCGTCTTGTCCGGGGACAGACCGCCCACATAGGAGGCGTTGCCGCCGGTACCGACGACCTTGCCGACGCTGTAGCAGTTGGTCAGCGTGGCGCCCGCCGTGTTGCTGAAGCCGGAGCCGCAGATGCCGCCCAGATAGCACTCATTGGCGGCGCTGCTGCGGATCGTGCCGGTGGCGTAGCAGTCGGTGATGACCGCGCCGGTGGCGGTGTAGCCCGCGATGCCGCCTGCGTGCTTGTTGCTGGTGACGTTCACGGCGCTCCAGCACTGGGTAATGGATGCCTTGTCGTACATATAGCCTGCGATGCCGCCCGCCTGCGCGTTGCTTCTGGCGGTGCAGGTCACGCTGCCGGTGATGCCCAGCCGCGTGACGGAGGCGCCGCCCTGCAGATAGCCGATCAGGCCCGCGGGATAGCTGGTGCTGTTGATGTACAGGTTGCGGATAACGTGACCCTGTCCATCGAAGGTACCGTAGAACTTCTTCAGCGGTGTCCAATCATAGCCCGCCAGCTCGATATCGGCGGTGAGCTTGGCGCTGCTTTTGCCGTCCGTGGCGGCGAACCACGCCAGCTCCGCAGCGGAGCTGATGAGGTAGACGCCGTTGTCATCCTTCTGGGGCTCGGTTTTGGTCGTGCCGTCCCAGGGATCGGCACCGACGGTCTGCATGGAGGCCATGATGGTCAGAACGCCGTCCTGTACCTTGTCCGCATCGGCGCTGCCCAGCGAGAAGCTGCCGCGCTCCACCGCGTAGCCATCCTTACGCAGGGTGTACAGATAGGTGCCGTAGCCCAGCTGGAATCGTCCGTCCGCACCGGGCTCCATGTCCTTGCCGCTGCTGTCGGTGATGGTGACGGCCACGCCGTCCAGCACGCTGCCTGCATCATCGGAGATACGCAGCGCCACGTTAAAGAACACCTTGCGGTAGACTGTGACCGCAGCGTCGGCGTAGTGGTTCATGTAGTAGTTGACGGTGACAGCGTTGAAGTTGGTACCCACGCCGGTATCCGTCATGCCGTACAGGAATGCGAAGGGGTTGGCGGCGGAATACATACTGCCGTAGGTGTAGCCGTTGGTGAATACGCACGCCGCCGTGTCCGCGCCCTCGGCAAAGGGCAGATCCTCCGGAACGGTCACGGTGACGGAGGAGTTGTCCATCCGCTGGTACTGGCCCAGCGTTCCGTCGAACTTGCTCTCACCGTTGTGATAGGTGGGCTTGAACAGGGTGGGGTTGAAGATACCGGAGATCTTGTTGACGCCGCGGAACATACCGCTGAACGTCAGCTTCACCTGATCGCCGGGCATAATGTCCTCACCCTTGTGGCTGGCGTTTTCCGCGGTGATGGTGACCTTGGCCACCCGCACCAGACGGTAGCTGACGCCGCTCTCGTCGGTCATCCGGAGGATGACGGTGCCGCCCATGCCGTTGCCGGCGGTGTTGAAGGCCCCCAGCGGCACGATGTAACGCCCATCCTCACCGACGGAGGCGGTCTGGAAGGCGGAAACACTGGTCACCATGGCGGCGTTGGTGGCGACGAAGGCGTACTCCACCATGACGCTGCCGGTGTTCTTCACGACGGCAAAGCGCAGGGCGGGATCGGTCTCACCGGCCTCGTAGTACCATGTATCGTAGTTGTAGTCCCACTCCATGGAGCGGGTGGTGGTGACGCCGGGCGCCATGTTGAAGTCCACGTCCGCGTCGGCGGTGCCGTGGGTCACGCCGGTGCCGCCCACCACGATGACGCCCACGCGCTGGGGCTGGGTGGCAGGATACAGGCCGCCGTGGCTGCCCACATTCTGCGTGCCGTCATTGGGGTTCGCCGTGGTGACATCCACGCTGTCATAGTAGACGGTGATGATGGAATCCTTCGTGCCGGGGGTCACATCCGCCCAGTTGGCGGTGGTATTGCCGCCGTTGACTGTCTGGATCCGGGCGTCGCCGTCTCCCATCACGCTCCAGTGGAAGTCGGGCTCCACCATGATGTTGCCGGCGTCGGAGTTGATGATCTGCCAGTGGCGGTAGGCCCGGACACGGGTGGTGCCGTCCAGCACCTCAAAGCCGCTGGGATCCAGATTCACCTGCAGATCGGCCTCGTCGCGGGTGGCGGTGGCTGTACCCAGCTGGCTGAAGTCGTGGGACAGGCGATCCGTCGCGGTGCTGGCGGTAAGGTTCAGCTCCCGATCCGCGGTCAAGCCGCTGACCCAACCGGCGCGGGTGACATGACCGGGCTGGCTGAGACGCCAGGTGTAGTTGCCGCTGCTCTTGGAGATGAAGTAGTCGGCGGACTTGGTATCGCCGCTGATGCGCCAGCCGTCGTCACTCTCCGTCACGCCCATGGGCTCCACCTCCGTGGTGTTGAAGTTGTTCCACTGGAAGTACAGGCCGAAGGCAGCGTCGGCGGGTACGGTGACGGTAAGCTTCACGCCGGTATTGATGGTCAGGCCCTTGGTACCGGCGCTGGAGCCGGCGCGGAAGGTCTGGTTGATGGACTGCGTGAAGATGTAGCCATCAATGTCGGGATAGGCATAGGTATTGTACAGGCAGGCGTTGCCGGCCGCGTACAGCACCGTGGGATAATAGGTGTAGTTGCCCCGGACATAAGGCGTACCCATGACGCAGGAGGTCTTCATGATGGGGCAGTCCACCTGCACATGGTACTCCTCCGCCGTGAAATAGGTGTTGTCCGTCTTGCGGCTGTTGGTATAGAAGGAGTTGCACTGGAGGTAGACGTTGGTGCCGCCGCCGGCGCCGCCGTCCACGTTGCTGTCGGTGGGCAGCTCCAGCGTCATACCGCCCAGCTCCACATCGTAGACGCCGGTCTCCGCGTTCTTGGCAAAGGCGCGGTAGGCGTAGCGTCCGGCGGTAAGGCTGGCGTAAAACGTCTGGTAGCCGTCGACCAGTTGGCCGTTGGCAGGCTCATAGGCCTCCTGTCCCTCCGGCAGAGTGTCGGTGAAGCTGCTGTACAGGAAGCAGTCCTTCAGCTCCTCGCCCAGCACCTCGCTGCCCTGCGCGTCCGTCGTTACGCTGTACAGCTTGATGACGGGATAGCCGCCGGTGTAGTCCTTGCTCACATAGAATGTGAAGTTCATGCGGGGCGCGTCCTCCACATGGAGGGTCAGCGTCCAGGTGTCCTTGGAGAAGTGCTTCCCGTCGTGGGAGGCGCAGAAGCGATAGGTGTAGTCGCCCGCCGCCAGCTCGGTAAGCTGGATGGTGGTAGCGCCGAATATTGCCTCAGAGAAGCTCTGCATGGTGCCCCATGTCTGACCGCCGTCGGTGGAGCGCTGGTAGTAGTAATTCTTGTAGTTCAGCGTCTGGCCGTCCACGGGCGCGAAGATCTTGCCCGCCTGCAAATCGCTGAGCAGATACGCCATGCCCGTCTGGACTGTGGCCTCAGAGGCTGCGGGATACCCCTCCTTGCGGGTAGGCACAGGGGCGTCGCTCTTGCCGCAGGTGTCGCACTTGCCGTCGTTGTTGCCGTCCTTGTGCTCCGCCGCCGTCTGCCCCTTCAGGACGGGTGCAGGGCAGCTATCGACATAGGCGTCGCCCAGCGCCGCGGCGCTGAGACCCTCCGCTGCGGTGAAGGCAGTCCCCTTAACGGTGACAGTCGCGGTGGATGCAGCGCCGGTCTGCACCGCGCTGTCCAGATAGTAGCAGTTGTTCGCCGTCAGGGTGGTTTTCTCGTTGTTCGTGACCTCGCCGACCAGCGCACCCATGCTGGCCTGATCGTCATACTGACCGCTGACAGTGCCGGTGGCGTAGCAGTTGGTCAGCGTGATCGTGCTGGCGTGGCTGCTTTCCCCCGCGAGACCCACGATGCCGCCGGCGGCCTGCTGGATCTTCTGCGTCTTGTAATAGAAGTTGATCGCGCCGGTGTTGTAGCAGTCGGTGATGTTGACCGCTGCGCTGGCGTTGCCGACAATGCCGCCGACGCCGCGGAATTGATGGTGCCAGCCGCGCAGCAGGATCGCACCGGTATTCCAACAGCTCTCGATGGTCGTCGTTCCATACGAGGCGTCCGCCACGATGCCGCCGGTATAGCCCTGATAGCCGGTGATGTCGGCGTTATTGGAGCAGCCGCGGATCACCGTGTCCTGCGCGCTCGCCGCCACGCCGGCATGACCGTAGATCTGATCGTTGGTGGGCTCACCGGTCAGCGTCACATAGTTGTGGCAGTTCTCGATGGTGCAGGTGCGTTTGGTGGAAATGCCACAGGCGCGGCCCACGATACCCGCCACATAGCGGGTGACGGCCTTGGCCTCGCCGTACACGCTGACGTTCTTGATGGCGGCGCCGTCGCACAGGCCGAACAGCGCGGTGTAGTAGCTGCTGACGTTGGCAAGGCTGCCCTTGTTCTCCAGATACAGCCCGGTGATCTTATGGTTCTGTCCGTCGAAGGTGCCGCGGTAGTCCTGATTGTTGGCGCGATCGCCGATGGGCGTCCAGGGCACCGCCGCACTGCACACGCCGCTCAGGTCGATGTCGGCGGTGAGACGGGCGTTCAGCTCAGGCTTGCCGCTGTTCACCTCGTCGGCGAACCACTTGAGCTGTCCGGCGGTGGCGATCTCGTAGTAACCGTCCTCCGCCTGTGCGGGCTTATTGACATCCGTCACCGTCACGGTACACTTAGCCATGTACGCGCCGTCATCCGTGGTCACGGTGATGAGCGCCGTTCCCTCGGCAACGCCGGTGACCAGACCTTTGCGGTCCACCGTCGCCACGGCGGGTGCGCCGCTTCGCCACGTCACCTTCTGGTTGGCGGCGTTCGCAGGCTCCACCGCAGCCGTCAGCTGCGCCGTGGCGTTGCGGTCCACCGTCAGCTCCGAATGGCTCAGCGTTACGCCGGTAACCGCCACCTCACCGGCGCCGCCGGGCTTGGTGTTGTCACCCACCACGAAGTTGAAGCAGTTAAAGTACTCGTAGTTATTGTCGTTGTCCTCCGCCGCGATGTACAGGCCCTTCTCCAGCAGGAACGCGGCGGGCAGCGCCAGCGTATGGCTGCCGTCCCCGTTCTCCGTTACGGTGTACTCGTAGTCGGAGCCCGCGTAGTAGCTCCAGTCCACCTCGCCGTCGGCATTGAAGAGTGCGCAGTACGCCGCGATGTTGGTCTCGAAGTCCGCCGGATAGGTGACATACACAGTCTCTGTACCCTTGGGAACGGTGACGGTGTAGACCTTCTTCTCGCCGGGGTTGCTGTAGTGCGCCACCTCCATGGTGCTCTCCGCGATGTGGTAGAGGTAGTCCGTCCCCTCCGCGTCCAGGGAGACGCTGGCGAAGTCGAAATCCTTATAGTACTCGTTGGGGTCGAAGGGCTTCGCGCCGCCGCCCACCGTCACTCTTGCGGTGGCCGGTGCGTAGCAGGCATCCTCTGTACCGGCGTTGGGATCCGTCGCCAGCAGGTAGTAGGTACCCTCCTTCTCAAACGTATAGGTGTAGCTGCTGCGGTCGCTGCTGTGCGCCGCGACCTCGCCCACCTCCCGCCAGTCGGCATCATAGACCTTCACGGTCAGGCCGGTGATGGGCTCAAAGCTCTCCGTGCCGCCGTCCGCCACAGAGCGCGTGTCGTACTTCTGGGTCTGGACGGTCAGGCTGCCGCCGGGTTTGACGGCGTAGCTGTCCCGATCGAAGGCGGCAAAGGCGCCGCTCTGCCAGAAGCTCCAATTGCTGAACATGGCCACGTCGATGGTGTCCCCGTCAGACAGCAGCATATAGTCCGCCGTGGCGCCCCAGCCGGCGCTCATCAGCGGGTACACATGGTTGCGGTAGTACATGAGGTTCTCGTCGTGACCCCAGAACTGCTGCATATACATGGACGTGGCGCTGCCGGTGATGTTCAGCGCCAGACTGCTGTCGTCATACGGCTGACCGCCGTTCATGTCGGTGACGCCCACGCCGCCGTCGTGACCCTTGATGATCTCGTCACCGTTGATGACCTGCTCCGGCGTAAGGCCCAGATAGTACACACCCAGCAGGTAGAGATACAGGTGCAGAGCGGTGGGGCGCTTTACCACCTGATCGTCCACATAGCCGCCCTGTCCGTTCTCCGTATGGTAGCGGTAGAATTCGGACATATCCTGCTTGTCCAGATCGAAGTAGGGCACGTCCAGCTCCAGATGGGACAGCACCGTGCCTTCGTTGCCCACCAGTGGGATGCCGTCGTGGGAAACGGTGACATAGACCTTTACAGAGGCGGCGTCCGTCTCATCGTAGCCGTACTGGGCTGCATCGCCGTCGGCCGCCTCGTTCACCGTAATGGTGAGCTGCACGGACGCCGCAGCCTTCTCCGCGCAGGTGGCGGTGATGGTGGGCGTGTACGTACCCGCAGTCGGGTTGGTGAAGGACAGGATGGCGCTGCCGTCCTTGTCGGTGGTCACCTTGGTCTGCGTACCGTAGTCGCCGCCATCCAGCGTGTAGGTCAGCCCATGGCTGCCGCTGTCCTGAAACAGCTCGTCCAGCCGGACGGTCAGCAGGCCGCCTGCGGCCACCTCATACGCGGTCTTGGCGCCGTCCTTCACGGTCACGCAGGCTGCCGCGCCGCCGGACACATCCGACGTGGCGAACACTGTCTGCGGTACCAGAGACAGGCACAGCACCAGACTCAGCAGCATGGCCAATACACGGTTGGTCATGCTTCTTTTATGGTTCATGTGATCTCCTCCTTATCAGGATTTTCTCTATCTCTAACGCATACGCGGAAAAAGGAGTAAGGCTCCCTTGGCCAATACGGCGGAGGTATGTCCTTTCCATAAAAAGAGAGGAGGCGGGAGAGGCTTCCGCCCCTCCCGCCCTTATGGAAAGCAGACGGCTGGAAAAACCGTCTCGACTTGACTTATCCATATGCAGAAAAAATGCCGGTCTCCCTCCGTTCCACGGAGAATGACCAGCGGGATCTGCGACAGAAAAAGCACCGGCGTTTTCCCATAGGGGAAACGTCGGCGCACACTCCTGCCTATCCATACACCACGGAGAGAGCGCCCGCTGTTGGCGATCCTCTGCTATGTAAGTCTTCTGACTCGCGCCGCGGAGAGCTCTCTCCTCGTTCGTGACCTGTCTTCTCACAGACATGACGTCTGCAATGACGGACTTTCGTCCCAGCGGCTCACGCCGCCTCGGTACGTTCTTGCGCTTACAGTGCCGTTCGCGTGGGGCCTTGCACCCCGTTCCTTTGAAGCCGCCGCCTGACCCCCCCATCGGAGTCGTTGCGGCAAGCGGCTGCACAGCATCTTTGGATCTTGTATTTAATTGGCCGACGGCTTTCGCCGCTGCATATCATTATATGTTGGCAAAAACAGGATGTCAACAAAAATGTGCGCTCAGTTTGTGCAAAAATATTTCCCGGCAGCAAGCGCCCCGCCGCCTCGTGCGGCAGGGCACTTACAATCCGCTCAATAGTCGGCGTTGAGCCACGGCTTTTGCCCCCAGTGCAGCAGCCGCGCCAGCTCCATGGCCTTCTCCCCGTCATCGGCAGAGGCGGCGCCCAGCCGCAGCAGCCCTTCCAGACCACAGGAGCCCATCAGAAGCGACGCCAGATCCCCCTGCCGGCAGTCGACGATCACATCCGCCGCCGCGTCCGGCGCAGCCACAGTCCATCGTCCCGCCGCGAAGGAGAGGCGCAGGCAGCGCTGTTCGCCCGCCAGCTCATCCCGGTAGCGGAACGCCGCCGTCAACGTCCCCGCCGGGAACGGACGATAGGCGGTTTTTTCCACAAAGCGCTGGCCGTCCACCAGCTTGAACATCGTACCCACAGCGGACACGTTGGTCTGCAAAAAGCCGTAGTCGATGTAGTTCTTTGACACGTCCTGCGGGTCGTCCAGCAGGTGGTGGAAGTCCTCCTCGCCGGTGCGCAGGCACACGGTCTGCGCCAGATCCTCCTGCATCCGCAGGCCGCCCAGCAGCGCCCGCAGTACGCCGCCGCTCTCATAGACCAGCTCCTCTACGCTGAGACGGTTCTGGGTGTAGTTGACGTCGCTGGCGCTCTCAAAGCGGTACGCCGCGTAGCCACGCAGCGTGCCGCCGTCGTCGTACCAGCCCATGCGCCGCACCTGTATATCGTCTCTGGCGGCCCGCACCTCCTCGTCGAACTTCTCCACCATGCCGTGGTTTTTCGCCGCGAAGCGTCGCTGGCATTCCAGCACGGCGTCGAAATCCTCCGGCTGCAAAAGCCGCAGATGCCGCCGCGCCTCCTCATCCGGCCTCGGCAGCGCCGCCGTCGGCAGGCGGTATTCGTAGAGCTTCCCGGCGAAGCCGTAGCCCATCCGGCGGTAGAAGTCGATGCGGAATGGCAGCAGCAGCGTCAGCAGCGCGCCATTTTCCCGGGCATAGTCCTCAAAATACCGCACCATGGCCAGCGCCGCGCCCTTTTTCTTGTGGAGCGGATGCACCTCCAGCGCCATCAGGCCGCAGGCAGGCTGCATCTGTCCGAAGAAATTCATGGAGAACAGGATGAGCTTCATGGTACCGATGAGCGTATCGCCCTCGAAAAGCCCCACTGTGCGGGTCTGCCTGTCCTCCCGCAGCTCCAGAAGGTGCTTCTCCCGGTAGTGCTGCCGGCACTCGGCGTCCAGCGCCTTGTACGCCGGATAGGCGTTCAGGTAGATATCCAGATAGGCCTCGATGTCGCCCTCCGTCAGAGGACGGAACGCCCACTTGCGGGCAGCTGTCTCGTTGTGCATAAGCCGTACTCCTTTCGCCGCGTGCCGCGTACAACGATTATACCGCCATTCCCGCCGCTTGGCAACAGAAATGCCGGTGCTGGATGGGCGTTTGGCGGCATACAATGGCACTAAGAAACCGAAAGGGGCGCGGATGCGATATGAAAAAGGTAAAGGTATTCCTGCTGCGGCGTTGGTACATGGTGGGAGGCGCGGCGCTGGTGCTGGCGGCGGCGATCTTCTATGTGGTGAGCTATCCGGCCTCCGTCAGCACCGCCGCCTCCACGCGGCAGCTCCCTATCTATTCCGTGGAGCGGAGCCAGCGGGTGTGTTCCATCAGCTTCGACGCCGCGTGGGGCAACGAGGACACCCAGACTCTCATCGACATTCTGGAGAAATTCCACGTCAAGACCACCTTCTTTGTGGTGGGCGACTGGGCGGAGAAGTACCCGGAATCGGTGAAGGCGCTGCATGACGCAGGCCACGAGGTGATGAGCCACTCCAACCACCACGACCATTTCAACAGTCTCTCCGCCGATCAGATCGTCGCGGACGTCACCGCCAGCAACGAGCGCATCGCCGCCGCCAGCGGCGTGACGCCCACGCTGATCCGCTGCCCCTACGGGGAGTACGACGACCACGTCATCTCCGCCATCCGCTCCATGGGCATGGAGCCCATCCAGTGGGATGTGGAGCAACCGGAAACGACTTAAAGCCGTTGTGCCGCAAGGACTTGCTGGTTTTGCGGCGATGCGCATCAGCCAAAAAATTGACCTGTAATCAGGGTGCTTTGGGGCCGATTCAGGCGCGGAAGAGGTCAAATTTGAGGGGCTGTGCGCAAAGTGCCGATGAGCTGTCCTCTGGCGAGGTGCGGATGACGCAGGAAACTATCTCTACCAATTCGCGAATACATTCACTTCAAGAAAGCTCCTCTGAAACCTGATGTTGATTTCATCACTTTTGATCCGCACGATTTCGATCTTGGATTTTTCAACGCCTATGACGGCATTTTCTCTTGCATTTCTGGAAACACTTCTGTATACTGATATAAACTGATACTATTTAATATCAACAGGAGGTGCTATGTGGACGCTGCGTTGTTTACAAAAATGCTGTCGGATAAAAGTGTGCTGGACTTGAAGAAGCTGGGCTACAAATATCCGCAGGCAGATATGGGAGAGTTTGTGTCGCTGCTGAAAAACGGTTTCTACCATCCGCTGCCACTGAAGGACTTTTCCGGGCAGGAGCTTGTCTATTTGGATAGTGTCGCACAGGTACATCTCTCTGCCGCCCGGATCCTGCTGACGCCGCAGAGCAGCACGCATCTTTACGGCGCGAAGGCCATGGAGGAGGAGATCATCTCCACTTTCACCATCGAGCAGGTGGATTTCTCCCGCGACAGCGTCCGTAAGATCCTGTCCGGCTTTGCTCCGGCGGATGAAAGCGAGAACCGCATCTATGGCATGAAAAAGGGGCTGGAGTTCATCAGCGACCCCGCCAACAGGATCACCGAATCATCCATCCACCATCTGTATGAGACTGCCATCGGTGCCTATCTGCCGGAGGAAGACCGTCTGCACCCCGGCAGCTTCTATCGGCACGACAGCGTGTATGTGGTCGGCTCCAAGGTGGAGCATACCGGCCTGCCGTGGCAGCAGCTGCCGGAGCGCATGGGCGAACTGGTGCGCTTCATCCATGAGGATTCCGACAGCAACGACCTGTTGAAAGCGGCTCTGATCCACTTCTATATTGCCTATCTGCACCCCTATTTTGATGGCAACGGCAGAATGGCACGGCTGATGCACCTGTGGTATCTGGTACAGCAGGGGTATTCCTCCGCCCTGTTCGTGCCGCTGTCTGAGTATGTCAACAAGAGCCGCAAGGGGTACTATGACGCCTATACGCTGGCGGAGGAGAATGCCCACATCAGCGGCGTGCTGGACGTAACGCCGTTTTTGGTGTATTTCATTGAGAATGTGTATCACAAGCTGAATGGAGCGATTCCTGCCCGCCGGACGACCAAGGCGTTTCAGGCTGCTTTGTCGCAAGGGCATGTCACGGAGAAAGAGAAAGCGCTGTGGAGCTTCGTCCTGTCCGCGTACGGGGAAGCTGAGTTCTCCACCAAGCAGTTGGAAAAGGACTTCGGCAACGCCGCCTACGCCACCATCCGCAGCTTTGTGCTGAAGTTTGAACAACTGGGGCTGCTGACCTCGACGCGGTACGGAAACCGCGTGAAATATAGGGTGCAGGCGTAGTGATACTGGCCGCGAAGTCCATCGGCAAATAGCCGATGGACTTCGCTGTTTATTGCTTTTTCACATATTTCTCTAACATCTGATACATTCTCAGACTGTTGATTAGCATCTCTCTGCACATCTGCCGATGCGTTTTCTGCCGTTCTTCCTCGGAGGGTTCAGGGATGCCCAACTCAGCAAAAACCTCCTCTGCGGAGAAGAAGTGCTTCGCCCGTTCCTCCGGCGGGAGCTTGTCCAGCTCCTCTGCTTCACGGAGGGAGTCGTAGAGCTTTTGCCGGGTTCAATGTCCAGCCGGTCAATCAGCGCAGCGGCGATGTCCGCCGCAGGATGGCTCAGGATCAGCTCTTTTACATTCATACCTCACCTTCCTTTGGAAACGTGTGCAATGATTGCACACGTTTCCCCCGGCTGTTCTCACGCGCTCTGGCGGATCACGATGCCCTCCTCGTCCCATGTAGCCAGCTGGAAATTGTAGGGACGACCATCAGGCGCGGTCAGAGTGTTCAGGATGTCCCGCAGTTCCTTCACCTCTGCCGAATGACGCTTGGCAATCAGTACGGCCTCATCCACCGGCTTATTGTCCAGCGCGCAGCCATCCACATACATGCGGAGCTGGTAGAGATCCAGTGCCTTGGTCTTGCCGGCCTTGGCCTCGTAGATGGTCACGCGGTCGATGTAGCCCACGAACAGGTCAACCTTGGCCTTCAGCCCAATCTTCTGGAACACCGGCTCCTCGCGGCTCACCCGCAGGGCGGTGGGGTCCTTCTCCCGCTTGGCAGTCAGCTCCTTGACATACCGCAGCTCCACCGAGTCCACATCCTTGGCCGGGGCGGGAACATACGAGGCAATCCAGCTGAGCAGATTCTTCAGGCGCGGATCGGCTTCACAGAACGAGGTTTTTGTGTTCTTCGTGGCAGGCAGCGCGGCAGGGTTGTCCGTAATCAAGTCTACCTGCACCAAAAAGCGGTTCTGGCTGGGGTGAATGGCCTCGCCCCAGACGCGGTCAAACATTCCGTGCTCAATAGTGCGTCCGT
>OLNQ01002287.1_pt1 | contig 16933 bp, 5 predicted proteins | sample 1672821 | NCBI WGS metagenome assembly OLNQ01 (sample SAMEA3136727, study PRJEB25190) | human gut metagenome | biome: human gut; feature: human-associated habitat; material: faeces | place: Austria | collected 2013 | reverse complement strand
ACAGAGCGACATACAAGCTATGCTTGAAAGGCACTATAATCCTATATATAAGAGAAATAAGTAATTGAACAGCGGGGTAAAAGAAGTGAGTTGAGATATGGTTTAGCGGATACTCATTTGAACTCGGGTGCGCTGACGTCAAGAGCATACAATCTCTCGGGGAGTGCCAATTCTTCCATCGGTGTGCGTGCTTTTGTACCTCTTTGGGGATTGTTGATTTCATCGGTGCGTTTTCAGCGTTTAATCTGAGCTTACAATTACCTACGGTCAAATAAAGCCATAGGAGATTTCGGTTAAGAGTTGAGTAAGTCAAGATTTGGTATGGTCAAGAAGCGGGTTTTAACTCAAGTCAAAATTGACTCAGGTCAAAATTGAGTCAAGTCAAAATTGAGTCAAGTCAAAACTGAGTCAAGTCTTAACCAGACTCAAAACTTAGCTCAGAAAGTCAAAAGTTAATTCCTAATCTGAAGCAGATGCGTGGCATCAATTCTTGATATTGGCAAGGTGTGTCTTTGTAACACAAACCGCAGTTTGTACCACAAAGACCCTTGCCCCGAAGGGGAGATGAATTACTCCAAAGTCGTAATTAGGATGCAATGAAAAATGACGAAACGAAAGAAGCCTGATGGCAGATGTACCACCTGCCCACGATGGGACAGATGGCATATCAGAATACCCAATCTTGAAGACCAGCAGAAACTTATTAGGTTATACCGAAAGTCGGGAGCAAAGACGAAGAGCGATTTTGTCCGAGCAAGACTTTTGGGTGAAGCCTTTAAGGTCATCACGGAAGATCCTTCAAAGAAGCCTTACTTGGATAAACTCTCCGAAATCGTCGCTATGATGAATAAGATAGGCGTGCTGTACAACGAAGCTGTGAAAGCCCTCAATACTTATCATTCTGTTGCCACTGCTCAACGAATGCTCGGCAAACTCGAAACCTATTCACAATTTCTCGTCAGGCTGCAACAGCAAGCCGTGCTACTGACAAAATCTCTTGAAAGTAGACATGAATAAATACTGATAAGTCTAATACCCAGCATTCGTTCCGTACTGCGGAAGCCCAATCCCTCTTTGGTCAGTTGAGTGATTTTGGAATCGATGCTGGGCAAATAGGCTTTGTATGTGTAATCGGTAATAAAACGCTTCTAGCAATTCTTACATAGGTAGCGTTGTTTACCAGTACTACTTTTACCTCTTTTGAGAACATTGTTTGAGTAGCAATGCGGACATTGAAACTCAACGCTCAATCTGGAGCATAAAGTACCGAAGCGTTCTCGTAAGGTCATTTTTTCTTTATTTTTGGTTACAAAATATAGCAAAAGACAGAGAATTTATCCATGCCTTTACACCTAATTGGCTAGAACCAAATTGATTATCAGGTAGTTATTCTGACAACTTCCAATCTGGAGTATTACCCGTGCTGTTCCTTGCCCGCTAATTGTTGGTTTTATAGTCTTTGTATACTTCATCTGATAATCGCCTAATTAAATAGACCCAAAGGCTTGCATTAATTGGTAAAGGAGATGTAACTGCGAACAGTCGGTACTCGCCATACCTTTTACCATCAATATCCTTTAGAACAAAATAAGAATATCTTCCACTCGTATATTTAGTATCAGGCATTTTCGTTATGAAACCCGTGTGGTACTTGCTTAAATCAAATATGGGTTCTGCCTCTGATAGTAACTGCCGGTATTGCTCCTGTTGCTTCCTCTGCTTTCTGGTTTTTGTTTCTGCTTTTACAGAACGCATTTTATCTATTCGACCTAAGCTGTCTAAGGCAACATAATATTCCTGATAGCACAGATTACTTTTGATAATGACGTAAAAATATTTATTGTCCAAAGAATATAAAAGCTTGGGAGCTGCAATTGTATCAAAAAGCTGCAATACTTTATCTGCTTTAGTCCTGCTGACCATTGCCATTGAGTCGGCTATGTTCCCTCTATCTTCCTGTGCTTTACATACAAGCGAAAAGCACAGCATTAAAATTATGGAATACGCTGCTTTCATCTTGTAATACTTTATTGGGTACGTGGTAATTTCTGAGGTTCATCAATTCCTCCGTTAGCTCCACCTGTGTGGTCACTGCCATCTCGTTGTGTTAACCCTAATATTCGTCTAATTAAATTATCTGTCCTGATGGCATTGGTATTATTATCGACATCACTTTCCAGTTTTGCAGATGGAATACCGTGTCCAAAAACTTCGTGCCCGGATGTAACTGCTCTTTCTGTATTGTTTTCAGACCCCCCTGATATAATAATTACGGAATGAGAACCTTTTTCAGTGGGGACATTAAATCCTTCTCCTCCCACCAATGATAATGTTGCCGCCTTCAATTTTTTGTCAGGCGTTAACAGAGATGGAAGATCCTTATTCTTAAAGTGGGCATCAATCGCATCTCTTCCCTCTGAGGACACATCACCTGAAATATTTACATACTCTACCTTATGAACGTCTTCTGAGTTAATGGTATTTGTAACCATATCAATATACGTTCTCTCATCAACGCTAAGAGTAACACCGTCCAATGCTTTTGTTAAGGCGTCTTTATCTATTTTATTAAACTCGCATCCTTTAATGGTTATCAATTTCCTTACTCTCGAAAACTTATCATCTGCTAAAACTTTGTAGACATCATCCCTAAAATTCCGTGCATCTTTCTTGGTTACTCCAACTATCTGCCTACCATCCGGATCAATAAACCTTACAGGATTATTAGCACAGTACACATAGCTACCAATGTTTGGATATTTCTCCTGCTGTGGATCACAACTCATCCACAGACTCAACCTTGGCTCATAGTACCTCGCACCATAGTAGTACATACCAGTCTCCTCGTCCAGTTCTTTGGCATTGAAGAGATACGGGGTATTCCACGTATTGTTGCGTTCTTCAATGAATACCTCACCAAACGGCACATACTCGATGTGTTGCGACACCTCGCCATCGAGGTTGGTGATATAGCTACTGCTCCCCAAGTGATCAGGGTGGTAGTAGAACTGCATCTTCTCGTACTCTTCATTCGGCTTGAAGTTACCATCAGTAGCAGCACGAGCCATCGACCTTGCTTGAGCAGCCTCTGGTGTACCATCATCACAACAGAACCCTTGACCGTTTACATAGTCGTTATTGTCCTTTCCAGTATAAGGGATGTCAAACGTCTTATAGTTGTCCTTGATAGATTGCAGTTGCTGTGCATACTTGTCCTTGTAATTGATGGTCAAGCCATCAGCCTCATTTCCTGCATACGGTATTCGTCTTGGGTCTGCACCATAGCTTGCCAAGTCGCCCAATTTAGAAACGATTCTTTGACTACCGATGTAGATATGCTTGGTGTACTTACCACCCTGTCCTGCGACTAAGTATGGGCTGACATAGAGCGAGAAGCGTGCTGTACCAGTGTTGCCACCCGAGAACTCGGAGTTTACATAAATCGCTTCGTTCTCGCCACTAGTCTTTACCGTGCGCTCACCATCGGCATCATACCAATAGTTGCTCACAAAACCGTTCTCATCGACTGCCAGCAAGCGGTTCTCCTCGTCCCACTTGAACTTCTGCTCACTTGCCTTGTCATCTTCCTTACCATCACGCTTTACACGAGAGGTGTTGATGTAGACAAGATTGCCGTTGGCATCGTACTCGTACTTGTGTCCATTGTTGATGGTCGTGCTGTCCGTTGGCACTTCCTCCGTACGGTAGTTGATATCACGCACATTGTCGAGTTGGAACTTCTTACCCTCTTCACTACCATAGGTGTAGGAGAGTTGATAGCCTGCATTGAGAGTGCCATCGAACTGTACGCCCGTCTGTGAGAGGTGTTGCCTCTTGCTCGTGATGCGGTGCATATTATCGTAGCCCATAGCCAGGGTGTAAGAAGCTGTCTTATTGTCCGCTCCTGTGTATGTACCCGTTGCGCTTGACAAACGATACAATGGGTCATAAGTATAACTATGACTCATTTGTCCGCCAGCCTTGCCACTCTGTGGAAGTGGCGCATTGTTCTTTACGCTTAGTACGTTGCTCACGGCATCATAGCTGTAGGCATTGTCCAAGATGGTGCCAGCCTTGGCATTGACCACAAGATTCTCTAGTCGGCGACGCTGTGGGTCATAGGAGTAGAAAGTCTCCGCCCCGTTGCAATACTTCAGATAGGTACGTTGCTCGAACTTGTCGTAGCCAATCTTGTTCACATAGTCGTAACCGTAGGACTTGTAACCACGCACATGCTCCACCAGTCCACCGAGGTTGTAGCCGTAGGTTACCTTTTCCTCATCGGGATAGATCATCTCCAATAGACGATTATGGCTGTCGTACTTCCACTGTGTTACGTAGGTTGCCACTGCTTGATTAGGCACAATCAGTGTACGTACAGTCTTGGTAACCTCACCCATCTTGCCGTAGTAATACTCGATGGCACCACTACCATCCTCACGCAGCATCAGTCTACCAATGCGATTGTAAGAAGAATGGATACCACCATAGTGGTACTTCACGTTGTTCTCTGGATGGTCAGGATAGTTGATAGCCGTCAGTCGTCCGTAATCGTACTCGTAATTGATGGTCTTGCCCTCTTGTTTGAGGTTGGCGGTCTGCTTAGTGAGCACATTGCCCAACGCATCGTAGGTAAAGGTGGTGACTCCGCTGGCAGGATGATTTACCTCCGTACGGCGGTCACCCATATCATAGACGGAGGTCGTTACATTGCCCTCGGTGTCTGTTACTTTGACCAATCGATCGATACCATCATACTCGAAAGAGGTGGTAATTGTTCCATCTGATCCGCTGAGTTGCTCGCTCTTCACGGTTTTGCCACTACCCTTAGTATAGGTAGCCTGACGATTCCCCAACGCATCGGTTATAGTCGTTACAAGCGTATTGCTACCTGCGTCCGTGGTGTATTCCGTCTTGGTCTCGGCATTGTCAGGAAGCGTCACCTTCATAGCACGGTCGAGTACGTCATACACCATTACGGTAGGTGATACGTTGTCAAAGGCCTTGTTGAAATCGGTCTTGCTCCCCACAGCCTCTGTAACGGGATAGTAAGCTTTCGCCACACGACCAAAAGCGTCATAGATGTTGCGTCCGCTGACAATCATCACGGTTTCGTCTTTGGGTGCACTGCCCTTGACTGCCGTGGTTATCACACCATCTTTCTTTACCTGAACAGCTCTTCCAAAGCCATCCACGAAAGTAACCGTCTCTAAATCATCGTTTGGATGCTGGCTGTCGTAGTGCTTGGTCACTGCGTAAGCAGGAGCTGTGATGCCATTGGTGTCAAAAGTAGCCTTAGGATGATAGTCAAAGGCAATGATGTACGGCTGACCAGTCGCCAGCTCGTTAGGACCACGCACTGCCTTCACACGCCCGAGGTTGTCAATGTCGATCTCGTAATAGTAGTGGTTTAGATCCATACGGCGCAGTGCCATACCATAGCGGTAATCGAAGTTGGAAGCTTCGCTGCGGTAGCCGAAAGCATCCTCTATGCGCTCCACATACATATTCATCTCTGGTTCATAGCGGTAGCTATACCACATACGCTGTCCCTTGTCATTGGCAGGGAGCGTAATCTTGGTGATGTTGCCGTAAGCATCATAGGTATAGTCGAAGACCGCTTCATCGTTATCAAGCTGCTGGCGTATCTGCGTGATATGGTCGGCATAGTCCATATCATAGGTAGCCGTGTCACGATGATAAACCTTACCATCGCTACCCGTAACCGTCACGTTAGTAGGCAGACCGTAGATGTGCTTACCTTCGTTGGAGCCATACTGAATGGCGGTTTGGTAGTTGAAGCCGCCTGTGCCATTTTCACCTAACTTGCCCTGGTCGCTGAACTTATAGGACTTTAGTTCCCCGTGGTAGCCAGTGAGGTAATACTCACTCCACACCTCCGAGGTGGTGATGCCACTTGTCTCTCCCTCATACTGCTTGTTGGCGGTATAGCGGAGTGGCACAAAAGCAGAAGCACGGTCACTACAGAGTTTTTGCTGTTGGGTGAAAGTGTAGTTGTCCCCATCGGCTGTGATATAATAACTATCGTACTCATTGCGTCTCTCGGTGTACTTCTTGCCAGTGGCATCCTCTACGGATACTCCCAACTCGTAGCCCTGTGCGTAATAGGTAGACACATCGTAAAGCTGAACTGCTTGACGATAGACTACGGAGTCGCCCTTTTCTGTGTCTATATTCTTGGTTACGACCTTTCCGAAACCGAGGAACTCACGTTCGTGGCGATCCTTTCGTCCATCAGAGTAATCAAAGATGGTCTTCATCATTGGTCCGTCATCACGAATACCATCATCAACGGTCACGGATGACATCACCCACTTACCTCCAGGGAGACCGTAGGTAGGTGTGCTGTGCTGATAGTCTAGGGTAAAGGTACCACCAAGGGAGTTGGTTACGCTCTTGAGCATATTCGTCCTGCCAATGGTGGAGCGAGTTACTTTCAGCTCGCTTTCATTGTCAGACTCAACGATGTCAAGGTAGCCGTCACCATCCACATCTCGCAGGGTACTAATGTCTCGACACAAACTCTTCCCAACAGACAGACCTAATGTTAACGCACATTTGACAGCAGAAGAGAATGTGTGCGTATAGCTACCGTTTAAGGCTTCTGATGAAGAGATCCTTGTGAAGAGATCTTCATTCTTGTACCCGAGCATCGGCTCTGAAAATCCATTTCCAAGATTTAAGGAGACCATTAGCTGGTTTTTGTTTATATACACCAAATCTGCAAGACCATCGGCATTGACATCCATTAACTCCTGCAGGGTTGTACTCTTCGTTGTTGCCATACCATACCCAGTCTCAACACTTGAGGCACCCAGAGATAAGCCCACTCCCCCGTGAAATGTGGAAGCCTTTCCTTTCTTGGTAATATCGGGACCTAACCTTATGGCTTGAGAAAAAGAATATCCCAAATTGAGACATACTTGCCCCCCTGAAAGGATTTTGTCGGGCAACCCATCCCCATTGATATCTGCAAACATCATCTGGGATCTGTCGGTACTCCCTGATTGATATTGTGCTACATGAAAAGGGGAAATTCCGCTTTGTGCGTTTACGGAGGAGGTTTGCGTGTTACCCAATGCGTTTTGCGAATCGGAACGACTCGAGGTGGTCGTGAAAGCAGGTATAGGATTTCCTCCTACACCAATGGACTTCGCTTTATTATAACTCCGTTCTGGTCGAATTAAATCTGATTGCTCACCACTGAAGCCTCCCAAAGGATCAGTGTACTGTATCAGTTTGCGCCCCACTATATCTGGAAATCCGTCTCCGTTGAGATCAATGTAATCCTGATGGACTTCGTTGAAGCCACTTGCTTCACTCACAGTACCTTCAAGACCGCCTTTCAGCCCAGTCATTTTTACGTTACTGTGGGTGATTGATTTCAAGGGTATACCCCAAGCTCCGTAGAAACGCTCTCCAAACTTGAAATCCGCAAAAGGATTGGTCAAAACCACATCCTGCACCCCCATCCGAGATGCCTGCATAGTTCCTCTATCTATATACAGCTCAGGAATGGGGCCAGTCCATCTCTCTGAAGATGTCGGGGAGACACTCAGAGGAAAAAACGACACCTTTGTAAGGTCTTTAACATCCTCTGGCTGGGTGGGTAAGCTCAATATTCGCTCATCTATGGGGCGGGCATAACGTCTTTCTACAGAGGCATTGTATGCAAAGGCTCCCCATCCACGGTACATATCTCCCAAACCTTGATTTTCAGCATAAGCATATATACCAGGGCGGATGTAAGTCTCTGATTGATCAGGCGATACCATTTTGATTTTCATCTCATCTATTTTGGATAAGGTGGGATGTCCTGGTATTGCCTCCATAAATGCCTCAACCCAAATTGTCTTCGGAGCATCAATCTTGACCTCAATAGGATCTGGATAGCGCGAGATGAATATGTCATCTCCGTGGAAAGAGGGGGCTGATTCTCCAAAATTATGATCAAGCGATGTTGACTCCTCCTCTTGTGGAGTCTTGGCCGGAGATACGGGCTTCCATTCCCCTTGTTGTATAAGTCGGGTCTTCCCCAGTGTAGCAGATCGGTCTTTGATCGTCAACGAGTAGAATACATTTTGATCGGATTGGATAATAAGGTTTAAACCATCTGGATAGAACAAATAAGTACCTGGAGTTTCAAGGCGCACAGGAACAGATTCAGATATAACCGAGGGATACCCTTTGTACGCAACTGATCCTCTCTGAGGCTTTGTCAGGTGGTTCGGAAGGCGGTATCGGATATGTTCCACAGGGCGGTTTTCTCCTGGACCAGATACAACCACGCTAAAATCATTAAAATCTTTTAAAGACAGAGGAGACTGCCCGAAGAAGTCAAACAATAAGTCTACCCATATGCGACCAGGCTTGTCTACTTGTACGGTTAAAATGTGAGAGGAATAGTCATCTTTCGAATGGATCTGTTTATTGCCAGTTGGAAAAGCTACATTCTTATTTGGATAGCAGTAATCTAAAGCGCCAAGCTCTTCTTGCAATGTCCTCACCGAGAGTTCAAAGTTACAATCTCCTGAAAAACATACATCTCTGCGATAATTACTCGGTTCGAAGGTGTACGTTCCTGCTCTGTCCAAATAAACGGATGCGGAGTAAAGCACCGAGGGCATTTCTTCTGCAATCGGGCTTTCTTCATTTTGTTCTCTAGGAGCATCAAAGCGAACCCATGGAGTCCACCGAATCTGCTCCCAGCAGAGATTGCTTGTGCTTCCAAGTTCAAAACGAATGTTGTCGACATTCTTCGGTCGGACTATCTCCACGCTGATATTTCCAGTAAGCGACTCTTCTCCTGCAATGGTTCGACTCCACAAGAGTTCCTCTGATGGAGAGTTGGATGATGTTCCATCCGCAATACCATAAGCTTTGAGTATCAACACATCACTTGTTACGGGCTTATTCAAAAAACCTCCTATGTACAGTTTGTCTGCCTCTCGGGGTATGTGCACAGGGGTATAGCAACTGTAAACGGATCCCTCATGGCTGTAGTACCTGTTGCGACTTTTCCCATCCGGCATTTCAGCGGACGATTGTCCTGTGGGTTCATAGGTTATGGAAGGATCCCAGGCAACCTTGTCAAAAGCTCCATTGGACAACTCTGTATCTCCCGCCTGCAGTCTGAAGTAGATGCGTTCTCCTTTCTGTACGTGTAGCAAACCTCTACTGCGATAGAAGTACCATCTATTATCACCCTTTACGATTTGTTTGTGCCATAATTCTTTTGGACCTTTTTGAATGGAAACACGGACTCCGTCAGCCTGAGCGTATGCCTCTTGGTCATAATCCCCAGAGGGAGAAACTAATCGAACCTTGCTCTGTATGGAAATAACACCACTCCTTGGAGCCTCCCACACTCGGACAGCATCCATCATCGGAGAGTTGGACAGAAGTTGCTCTTGCTCCTTGGGATCAACAGTCGCAAAGGAGGGGTCTATCACGCCTCCAGAAAAAATTGGAGATGGGGTATCTCTGCTGTCTGAGGTAAAAGTAGGTATTCGCTCTCCATCGGAACCGACTGCAAGATGGTTAAACAGCACCTTACTACCAGATACGACATCTACTAAGCCATCCCCATTTACATCCTTAAAGTAAACATCTGTCTGGATCTGTGTGTCGGAATTATCTAATCCCCCTACAGCAAGGAGAAATCCCACTCCGATATTAACCTTGGCTCCGCGACCTATGGTTGTACTATGAGACCGGGAGAAGTCTTGCAGCCCTCGAAGTTTTGTTTTTTTGCCAAAAACCGGAACAGTCCCGACACCTTCAGATGGAAGCTGCGGACGATAATAAACCCCATCTTCCTCTCGAAAGACTTTATCGGGTAACCCATCTCCATCTAGATCTGTGAAGGATACCAATCCGTACGCATCTTGAGAGGAGATAGTCAGAGAAGCTCCTCCTGTTGAACTTTTGGATCCTGGAATAAAATCCGGAACACCGACACCCAAATAAGACGAAATATTTCTTGACTTATCCAAAGTGCCTCCTATCGCTGTCGCTCGGTCTCCAAAATCGGAGATCTCATTGAACAGCGGATTGACAAAGCCTGCGGACAAGTTATCTTCGTGCATATTCCATATTTCCGACTTATCCTTGAAGAAGACATAGCCTTTGTCGGACTGTACATCATCATAGTAGCCGAAGTTCTGAAAGGACACTTCTGTGCCCTTGTCGTCCAGTTGTCTCACTCTAGTGAGTACGTCTTTGTAGAAAGCACCCTCACCATAGGAGAAAACATAGCTACGTAGCTCGCTCCCCTGAAACTTTACAGTCACTTTTTCCAGCAAGCGGTTGGAGGAGGTCAGGAAGCCGTATCTTGCATTGTTGCTCTTGAGACGCTTTTCCTTGCTGCCCTCGAAGACAACTTCTGTATGAGGATCCTGTCCGCTGTTGCCTGCACGCACTTCCTTGAGGTAGATGGCTTTTGCCACAAGTCCGCCACGAACGGATTCATCAACTGTCTCATAGACGTACTCTATATAGTCTCCGTGCGTTTCCTCCACTCGCTTTAGCTTCCATTCGGAAATAACTTCACGGCTGTTGCCCGAAGCATCGGTAATGGATCCTTTCAGAACTGCACCCTCACCGCCATAGGTATATTTCACACCCTGCTTGTCGGTTACCTCCCAATAATAGGTTGCCGGGCTGTCGCCCTTGCGGATAATACGACTAAAGTCACCTCCCTGACGGGTGTAGAACTGGCGATCTACCTTGCGATCCATCTTCTCCCCACGATGTGCCACGCCCATCGTGCCGTCCTCGTCCATCGTGGAAAGCATAGAGCCAGAGATTAGGTAGGTCTCGGTTTCCTTGGCTCTGTCATATCTGGGAACACCCCAGCGAGTATCCAGCGTAATGGAAGGAACGGGGAGATTCCAGCCCTCTCCGAGCCATCCACTGCCACCCTCACTGCTGTACTGTATGCCCAGTGATGGTACCATTCCGTTGCGGGCAGGTGGCATCTCGAAGCCATACTGCAGGCTAGCAGAGCCATGGTTATTGGCTGTAGGAGGGGTGATGAGGTTGATTTTTGCCGTTGGATCCGCCGCTTTGATGTCATGCATCATCGTAGGGGTGAAGCCATCAGTCTGCGGTGACTCAGGTGCTTTGATGACACCATTGATCATATCTGTAAAGTGAGTGGTCTTTGACACCACGCAAGCAGAAGCTTTGTCCACTTGCACCCTTTCGAGTGCCACCCAGTGCTTAGTCTCTTTATCGAAATAATAGGTGTTGATGTCATCCTCTGTAAAGCCACTCGGTATTTTCGTGCGGTCATACTTGATTTTGACCGTTGCACCCTTTCCCGCAAAGTGCTCGCCGTGGGGCAGAAAACGATAACCCTCGTCACGTGCCGTCACGTTAGTCATACCATAATCCAAAGCGGGGAGATCTGTTTCACGGAGTGCCGTGATAGTGTATTTACCCGTTTTAGAAATTTCGTCTTTGTCAACAGAGAGCATATTGCCAGCCATAACAAGACTATCGGCTTGGTGGGCAAGAAACTGCTTTTCCACCGCTTTGCCTGCAGAAACAAAGGGACGGATGAAATCTGCCTTGGCATTTCGCATAACGGGAAGCGTCCTATTAACGCTTTTGCCTGATACTGAAGTCGTGAGTGACAGGTTATCCGTACTGATGGGAACGATCCCTTCAAACTCTCCATCCTTGACGGCTATCTTTTGTCCAGAGACGATAATGTCCTGAGCTTCACCACGGATGAAACCATGAATGTAGGCCAGTGAGCCATAGGAAACGGGAGCTTGAGAGAATACTATGACATCGCTACTCTGACTGGTACCCTCTTGACTTATGGGAGCGGTCTCTATGCGAATATTTCTGACGCTGTAACTATAAGAGGCATCAGAAGGTAGCGTGAACAATATGGTGTTCTTGCCTTCTTTTAGCCACTCTGTGCTAATCTCCTCACGGACGGACTGCCAGCCCTTGGCAAGGGTGGTGAGATAACCACCCGTAGCGGGTCGGTCGTTGATACTCTTGCTTATGCCTGATGCTGAAGAGACACCCTTCAGGTCATAGGCAAGCCATGCTCGTGCGTTGGAATTGATCTTTCCAAGGGGTATCTCAAAGACGTTATCCTCGGGATTGTCTGACACTCTGCCTTCAGGAGTCCCGATGATACCCGATGGTTGGATAGCTGTTGCTACCGTTGTTTTGACAGGTTCGCTAGCATTGCTCGTTGCGTGGGTGGAACTCCTTTTAGAGTTTGACATCGATGTACTACTAAGGATTGCCTTCTGGGCACCTCCTTGAGTAGACTGCGTGTTATGGACTTTTTCCGCTTGGCGACTGTCTAGGGATATGTTTTCCTCCGCCACACAAGTGGATAGGTTAGGTTTGCCAGTATACCTCGCAATGGCGATGGTAGACACTGTGAACAGACAAGCCACTAGTGTCAGGATTGTTATCTTCTTCATAGACTTCGATGGTTGTGGCGGGTTATCGGGATAAAATCTTCTGAGTATATTCCTTGTCTTGCGTTATGGCCTTGACAATATATACTCCTGTTTGTGGTAGGGTGAAAGTGGCTGTCTTTTCCAAGCCTCCCTCCATCTGCGCATTGTAGAGCATCTTGCCAGAGGTGTCAAAGACGATCAGGTCTGCGGAAATGTCCTTTGCCAAGTTCAGATGGGCTGTAAAGGAGCCTGCGACTGTCTCTGTCACGTTGAACGAACTATCGTCCGAGCCCCCGATCTGGTCATCACTTAGACTTCTTTCTGACAGACGTTTTGTTGCCATAGGTGCACACTCGCTACCAACGGTTACGATCTTCTCATAGACACTGCGGGAAATGGTCTCCACGGTGAGGTCTGGGGACTTAGCTAAGATAGGACACGCTTGATTTTCTACAAGCAGGTTGCCTATATGGGAGGGGCGCTGTGTGAAGATAGCAGTGAAGAACCAGTCTGGAATTCGTAGCTTGTCATAGACGGCAACGACCTTGCCGTTGATCTTATAATCCAAATGTTGACCGTTGAATGCCAAGGAGAGAATATCACCTTGCGAAATCGGGAACTGCTTGCTGACATCGGCCTGTCTTTCGATGATGATAGTGGCTGTAGCACCGCGAACCTCAAAGCCATAATCTAGCATACCGCTAGTTCTGGTGACGGAACTCATACCTGCTTGGTAGGAAGAGGTGAGATCGCACACGCTCCACGAAAACTCAGACTGGCTGAACTTTCTGGAAGAGTTGGCGTAAGCGTTGCTTACCCTGTCTGAGATATCGGCGGTAAGGTCAGTGCCACCCGTTTGGATAACTTGTATTTGGTAGCTGCCTGGAAGAAGCCCGCTGATGGTGTATTTGTCCATAGCGATGTTTCCAGTTTTTAGGAGTGTACCCTTGACGAAACCCGCAACGGAGTCTGCATGCACGCGGTAGCTGTAGGAAGGTGTGCCAACAATGACGTTCACACCAACACTTCCGTCCGCATTGGGCTTACCGCCCGTACAGCTGGCATCAGAGGGGGTGAGCCTAGCAAGGATACCGTCATAGTAAGCAAAAGTAAAAACATCGCTGCCACTTTCGTCAGTATCGAGGAACACATTGTGGAAGATAGACTTGCCACGCTTGGCATCGGTCTCACGACAGCGGTAGATCCGCACGGTCTCGGGGTCAATCTCTCCTGTACCTGTCTCATCAATGAGCAGAAGGGCATTGGAGGCGAAGCGGGTAAAATTCTTGTCCTTGGACAGGGAAGTCCCCAGCTCCACGACATTGCCCGTGTCGCCAAAGCCACTGGCACGGACTTCGGTCAATTCGAGACGATGGGAACCCGAAACGGAACGGATGGCGGCTATACGGCACTCTTCTGTTGAGGGGATATATACGGAGTAACGAGAACTGCCTTCTGCACCGATAAGCAAGTTCAGTACATCTCCGCTCTTGCTGACGGTAATCCGCTCGCCTGCTGAAACATTGGATAGTGAATCACGCTGTGGGGTCCCCTTAATTAACTGAAAGATCTTGCCACCCGATATTCGGTAGCCGTAGAGGTCGTTACCATCGGCAGCTGCGGTGAAGCCGATATCAAGGGATGCGGATGGACAAATGAAGGATATGCTGCCATCCCTACCAACAAGGGGCTTGCTTAGAACAACGGCATCGTCCTTGCCTTCTTCCTGAAGCAGTGTGGCAATATAGCCGTCATTTTTCACGGAAAAACCGTCTCCCTTCCATACGGAGGTCGTATCTGCCGTGGAATGTAGATTGGTCTTCACGAGCCACTTGCGTCCCATAATATGCCATGGAGACTGATCATTCGGGGTAAGCGTTGCTGTGTTGCCTCCGTCATCACCCCACATCAGGCAAGATCCATCGGGCAGGGGCGATCCTTTCTCTCGTCCGATGACTAATAGGCGTGACTCGGAAGAAAGATTGTAGGGATTGGACTGGTAGTAGCTGTCGTTTATAGAGCTGTATCGTGGTGTCTCCTCATAAGATGTGGTCGAGAGAAGCTGGGAGAGAAGCTCGCCGTCTTCACGGGCAAGACCTGTAACCCGATGATGGTAGGTTGCATTGGAGGAGGCATCCCAGATGAGGTCACCTCGAGGACTGAGGTAGGAACCTTTCAAGGTTACACCGTATTTTAGAGCGAGATAACTTTCTATCTGTAGACGCTCGGTATTGGAGAGCTGTCGGGAAAAGACGATAACCTCGGGAGAGTAACCGTCAAAGGCATTGTTCCCGAAGAGAGTAGCATCGAAAGCATTCTTGAAATTGAGGTTCTTCTTATCATAGGTTGAGCCGACAGAATAAATGCTACCGAGCTCCTCTCCCCATACGGAATGAGAAGGCATCCCAGACTTGATATAGGATACAATCCTTAGGGAGCTCTCGTCAAATGTTTGCTGACTGATAGCATCCGCAGAGTTATAGAGAAGATCTTGTCCCTTTTCTTTACCGTAATCCAAGGCGGGGAGATCTATAGGGCTGAGAGCTTTGTCCTTGGAGAGCAAAGAACCACTACCTAGACGTCCGCTTACGGCATAAAGCATGGCATCCTTGGACTTGTCGGAAGGCTTGGGACAGAACATGCCGATAATCGTGGACTGACCCATCGAGGTGTAGCGGAGAAGAGAGACCTTGGGCTTGCCGTTCTCAGAAAGGTTCAGGGCTGGATTGAAGTTGAATGTGCGGATGTGACGCTGTCGTTGCTGAAACGCAGCGGTATAATTGTCCAATCGCACCTCATAGATGCGAGACTTGACGAAGTCGCCAGAGAAGTCCTTCCATTCGTAGGTACCTGTCAGGTCACGCCCTGTGGGAACGCTCATATACCAAAGCTCCGCTCCGTTGACACCTCCAGGAGACTGAGCTTCTACATATAGAGAAAAAGATAGCAAGAACAGACATAAGGATAGGTAATGGGTTCTCATAGGCTCCAGGGTTTAGTGTTCTATATTTCGAAACAGGTCTCAGATAGTTTTCAAAAATTCTTTCTTGTTCTCCGCAATTTTAATTGTAGGAGAGTATGTCGCAAATGTACGAAACTAAATCGTTGAAACCAAATTTTCTGTCATCTTTTTCTCTGATGTTCATAGGTTTACCCTTTCTATGCAGTGAAATGGCATCTCTGGACCTACGCTTTTCCCTTTCTCTGCTTCTCTGAAGAATGTATTGGATTGGGCTTAGTACTCAATCCTTTTGTAGGTGTGAGCTGAGTTTCTTGACAGAATATCCAACGTACAGTGTGGTGTGAGAGTCAACTAAAATCAGTATCTTTGAAAAGTCAAGACAACACATTCTAGTTTGACGACAAAAACGATGTCAACCGACATCCGTTTCAGCAAAAAACAAGTCAACCATTTTCAATGAACGCCTCTCCAAATGCATAAAGCACACTCTATGGATATGAATACGACAAAAGGTAGTAGAAACTTCTATGGCGAATACTCTCTTGAGCAATGGATCAATTTCATGCTCGCTAAAGAAATCGTTTTACCTGATTATCAACGAGCCTTTGATTGGGAGAAAGAAGACGTTGAATATCTCATTAACAGCCTAAAGAGTGGCTCTTTTGTTCCACCTATAATTATAGGAAATTATGGTGGCAAGACCAACTATATCTTAGATGGTCAGCAGCGACTATCTGCAATTCTTATTGCCTACTTAGGCTTGTTTCCGAAAAGGACGATGTTTAAATTCAGAGATAAAGCATATGCATCTACCGCCAATGAAAATGACGATTTATTAGATGAAGATGAAAATAGAATGCCCATTGAATGGAAATTCAATTGTTTCACTCAAGCAGGACAGAATAGGAATAGCATACTTGAAAACATAGATCGTAGTAAGTATGACTCTGTGGACTACAAATTAAATAAAAGCTTTTGGAAGAACTCCTATATTGGATTCTCACTTATAATTCCAATCAGTGATAAAGATACAGAGCAACAGAAGCTCTATTCTTCAGTATTTCGCAATATCAATATTAAAGGTAAGCCTCTCTCGCCGTTAGATAGCGTAGATTCAACTATCAAATGCAACTGAATTGGTTTCGTCGAGCTTCTGATAAAAAAGCTGTCCAGGAGTTAGGAAGTTGAGTTTCTTGCGAGGTCTGTTATTAAGGAGCTTTTGTACTCTTCGGACCTCCTCTGTGGAGTAGTTGTTGAAAGCGACTTTCTTCTTAATGTATTGTCTTATGAGCTTGTTGGTGTTTTCTATGCAGCCCTTTTCCCAAGAGCAGTATGGGTGTGCGAAGTAGATGTCTACGTTGAGTGCTTTGGCAATCTCTTTGTGTAAGGCGAATTCAGAGCCGTTGTCCGTGGTTATGGTTAACACGGCGTTGTGTCTCCTGTATGGAGCTAGCATTGAGAAGACGGCGTTTGCTACGTCTTCTGCTTTTTTGCCGTTGGGCAGTTTCCGAATCAG
>OLNQ01002281.1_pt1 | contig 16949 bp, 13 predicted proteins | sample 1672821 | NCBI WGS metagenome assembly OLNQ01 (sample SAMEA3136727, study PRJEB25190) | human gut metagenome | biome: human gut; feature: human-associated habitat; material: faeces | place: Austria | collected 2013 | reverse complement strand
ACGCAGTGGCAGCTCCCTGAAGCTCGACGACTCAGACGGCAGTGTTACGTTGCATGACAAGGACGGAGTGAGTATGAATTTTGATGGTGCAGGTAATTCCACTTTAAATTCAAATACCAGCCATACTGTAAATGCAGGAAGTACTGCTTCTATTAATGTTGGTGGTTCCAATGGACAAGGTGCCAACTGCTTGCTAAAAATGGACAGTAAAGGTAATATAACACTGGATGGGAAAAAAACGATAACAATTAAGGTTGGGTCAAGCAAGATTACAATAGACGGAGAAAGCATTACGATGAAAGCATCGACTGTTAACGTCAAGGGAACATCACAGACCGTCGTCGGACCAAGTGCAGACATAGGAGTAACAGTTGCCGGTGGAGGAACTGTGGACATAGTCGGTAATCCTGTCAACATCAATCAAACAAAAGGAGGTCTTGTCAATATTAAATAGTAGATTAGTTTATGAGTTTAATAGATCGCTTACACGGTCATGTCGAAGAGGGTGGTCTGACACTGAAACGATACAAGTACCGTTGTGTACAGACCATCACTACAAAGCTTGACGAGATACCTGTCAGTACTATTGTCAACAAAAAGGATTACTCCGTAGAAAGGTTCACAGATGCAGAAGGAACCCAGGGCTTTGCTTTCAGTGTCAGAGATGATATTCCTTCCATTTTCCCCGAACAGTACGAGGAATCAATAACCTTGGTCAACGAGCTGGAGAATATGAAAGTCAATGCCATAATAGGCATTGACCCTAAGACGGGACAGATAACAAAAGTTCTCAACCATAAAGAGATTATTGATCTATGGGATGAGGAGAAGAAACATCTAACTGAAAAATATAAGTTTCTGAAAGGTACAGCTGGTAGTAATGCGCTCAACAACCTTATAAAAACAGAGGATAAGATCATCTACCAGTATGATACATTCATGAAAACTTTGGCAGCAAATCCTTTTTACTCTATATTCTTTGGACAGTATTTAGTATCCGACCAGCCGCAAGAAGGTGACGATATCATTCCCTATAGCTCACGTCTTTTCCCAGACAACAAATTCAATTTGGAGACACAGCGAAAATCAGAGATACAGGAAGATGGGACAATGTTATTGGAATGTACAGGTAAAAATTCACAGGACTCTCATTTTGACGAGGCTATACGCAAAGCCTACGACGAAAAGATAAAACCCGTGGTGCAATACAGCTTTACGCAGTATAATATCAACTTTACACAGCAGTCCTGGATTAATCAGACGGAACGATGCCTTCAGAAGGGTACACAGACTGTTATAGAAGAGGTTACTGACAATCTCACGCTGAGCATCGACTTACAAATACGAAGACTTACAAATACAATTTAGTTTATGGGACAATCCTATGTAAGACATGGTACGAATGTCGTTTGTACCAATATGACCTGCTATACACCGCGGGAACTATGGAGAGTTGATAAGGATGGTTATGTCATCAATAGCGCATCTAAGAAGCCGTTACTGAACATTGATGACAAGAAAATTTCCAAGACCTTTGTATGCAAAATGCCTATAAAGAAGTGGGGAGGCCTGTTAACATTTCTTGCTGGTGTTTTAGTAGGGGCGTTAATAGTCGCTGCAATTGTAGCAACAGGTGGCATTGGTGCTGCTATTCTATCAGTAGTAGCTATCGAAGGTTGGATGGTGGGTGCAGCAATAGCTGTTGGAGTTACAGCAACTGTTTATGCTGGCTATAAGGGAATAAAAGGTGTTGCCCACGATTGTGATAACACTTTGGAGTCATCATGGCAGTTGTTTCATTCAGATGTCTTAATAGAGAAAAAAAATGCTCTTTTGAATAGGTCACATATGATTTGTACAACGGGAGGAGACATTAATATCATTGTTAATCCTGAGCAGGCAAAAAAAGCAGCCTTGTATATTTCTGCAATGAATACTGCGGAAATATATGTTCAGCTGAAAAGTAAATTACTCCAAGGTGTTATAAGTGGACTTACAGGAGGAGCTAATCCTTTTGCTTTGTCTCTCTCTGTAGGGTTCTACTGTGGTGCGCTGAATTTTGGAGGCTTTGATTTTAGTGAAACTGGCAAATCTAATCAAAAGTCTGACCCAGAAGGAAATTTGGAAAATACAGGTATCACTACTGCAGTAGGAACTGGAGAGTCTGTTGTTGAAAGTGGTATCACAACAACAAGAGAAGTTGGTAAGGCTGCAACGAGCGAAACTGCAAAGATAGATGCTCAGATAGCAACAAAAGTAGGGGAGGCAAACATAAAAAGGGGGGAGGCTTTAGCTTATGGGGCACAGGCTGCCGATGCGAGTGCTGAAGCGGCTACTTGGGGTTCCCAAGTAGCTACCCGTACTTCAAACGGTGCAAGTGCAACTTCGATCGCTTCTGCAGAATTAGCAGAACAGATGTACAAAGAATCCTCGGAGAAACTGATGCATAAAGCTGCTCAGGTAACACTCGAGCAACAGGACATTCTTGCCGAAGCGGCAAGTCTTAAAGGGGGAAAGGCTGCAGCAGTGAAAGCTGCTAAAACTGGTGCATGGAAAGATGGTTTGAAGAAATTTGGAAAGTCTTTTGGTATAGGTCTTGCAGGAGCCGCAGTTGGTTATGCAGTAGAAGAAGGAACAAACTGGGTAGAAAATAAAATAGAAGAGAAAACTGGGAAAATATCGGAAGAAATAAATGACTCTGACGACAATAATACAGCAAGTAATGCAAACTATATGGGTATAATCGCAAATTCATAATATTATGGCTAACAAGTATTTAATATGGGGAATTAACATCTTCTCAACAACAGGTACAATCTTTGCACTATTGGTAGGTGCGCCACTGCTTATTTTTATCATAACAAGATTTACGCTTGGTGGGAATAAAGCTGCTATCCCTTATGCAGACACATATATAAAGAACTCGGACACGATCGTTGTAAAAGTACCAAAAGACCACCATAATATTGATACGTATGATGACATCTTCACTACCAGTGGATGGTTTATGGGAGTAGCGCAAACACGATCAGCAACTTATAATATGATTTACTTCTATTCCCCTGAGCATAAGAAGTATTTAGGAGTGGTTACTTTTAAAGGTAGCTATAATCTCGCTCTGAGAGGCAGTGGCGAGAAGACATGGTATGATGACTTAGAAACTGTAAGATTGAAATATCTTTATAATATAAAAAGTTTCTCAGCCTACGTTAACCATAAGCAATGGCAAGATCCTACCTACGGAACGAAGGATAATCCTGTTCCCATCTTCTTTAAGAGATCACTCTCTGGTCATGAGAAATTAGGTGGGATGGAAGACTGGGTAACCATAAAGCCCAATATAAATAAGAAATTCGTAGAACTTTATCTTGCACATGAACTGTCGTCAAAAGAGTTTAAACGCCTCTATGGAGAAGATATGGAACGGTTGGGACTGAAAGAGTGAACAAGCTAACAAGTAAACGAGTTTACGAGTAGTTGACAAGTTGCCTGCTTTAAGGAAAAGTATCAAGGATACAGTTATTAAGAGTATCAATGGCTAAAAAGTATTTAATATGGGGGACGAAGATGTAGCATAAAAGAAAATGGGAATCCTAAAATTGTATTAGACGTTTTAAAAGAAAGAGCTAACAGTCATGCAGAATACTTAGGAATATTAAAGTAACGTGAGTTCGATATAAGAATTACGCCAATTATTATTTATAAGACACTTAAACAAAGAATTGATTATAAGTTAATGCGCTTATAACCAGAAAGATGTGAACTATCTTCGCCCCCAAATTCTTACACCGAACTCACGTTATTCTATAAACAAAAAGAACACAACAAAGATGTAAGTATTTTTCACAGACACAGCTATCAAATAACCTCCTCGCTATCAATGCTTTGCAAAACCTATTGTTTTGCAATGCAAAAGCGTAGGTTTTGCACGGTAAAAGCGTAGGTTTTGCGCTGCAAAAGAACCGCTTTCGCAACGCAAAAACGAAAATAGTATTTTTCTTACGAACTATCTTTACAAAACAAGGGTGGTATTCGGCTTTTAATGAATAGGAATACACGCCTACTGCAACATACGGCATTAGCCTATCTTCTTAACCGCATTCTCGAATCCATCGTGGTCGATGGCACGAGCTTTCAGTTTTGAACGATACGTGTAAACGGTGGTAAGGCTCGCACGCAGAATGGAAGAGATGCGCGCATTGTCGGTAATGCCAAGGCGTATGAGGGCGAGAATGCGCAGCTCGGTGGTGAGTCGCTCGTCGCCTTTCGGTTCTATCTGTCCGTCGGGACGCAGCAACAGGTTCACCTCCGTTACGAAATTAGGGTATATATTCAGAAAAGCCGTGTCGAAATTGATATAATAATGGCGAGTGGCAGTCTGAATAAAATCGCTGTTTTTCAGCTCTGAATAAAGTTCTTCCATTCGTTTCTCGCGCGCCAGACGGTTGTAAATCTTGCGCCGCTCGTCTACTCGGTCGATGAATTTCGATACCAACTCGAGGAAACGGGCTATGTATTCCTCCTTTATACTGTTGGTTTCGCTTATCTGCGCATTCACCTTGCTAAGGTTTTCCACAGCTTCGTTCAGCTGATGGTTCATCACCACCACACGCTTGTTCATCTTTCGGTAGCGTTTCAAGAACTTCAAGATGAACAGAATAGCCACCACAAGGGCTATTGCCACAAGGCTCACCACTGCCAGAAGTATGGTAATGCGCCTGCTTTGTGCACGTTTCTGCACCAAATAGACCGACAGAATGCGGGGCAGAATGCGCGAATTTTGACTGTTGCGCAAATGTGTGCCGTAGAAATTGGCATCTTCTATCGAAATATTCAGATACTTGTAAGCCCGCTCCACATCGCCTTTCTCGAACAAAAGCGTAGCCAAGAGGCGCAAGGAGTTGTTCTCCTTCGCCGACGAGCGTATGTCTGACATCGCACTTTCGATAAGATAGAAATACTGCTTGTCGGTGTTGCCCAGCTTACCGTACAGTCTTGCCAACTCGCTGGTTATCATTGCATACTCGTGTTCGTGCCTCTGCCACTTCTGCAGGTATTCTTTCAGCATCGCAATGGCTTCGTCGGTGTTGCCCTGCTCGCTCAAATCGTTTGCCTTCACCATGATATAGGCGCGCGTATCTTTGTACGGACTTTTCAAAATCAGCGCACTGTAATAATCCGCCTGCTTGTCGTAATACTTATGCATCTGCGTTCCTGCGGTGAATTCAGACATAAACATCATCAGCAAAAACCACTCTTTATAATAATCCTGACGAAGACGGTCGTCTAAAACCGCCGTACTCAGAGTGTCCAAGAGTTCTCTCGACTCCAAGAAAAGTGCAGCCAGCGTGTACACATGCACTTTCTTGAGCTGCGCTTCGACAATCCACTTCGGGTCGCCCACACGCTTTGCATACATAATGGTACGGTTGGCGTAGACCAATGCCGAGTCGAAACGGAATGCCTCGTACTCGTCATAAAGCTGCATACATATCTTATAGCATTGCTTGTCGGTTAGATAAGGCGTCGAAAGGCGTTGTCGTATGTCGTTAATCTGCGATAACTTCTTGTCGGTTATCGTCTTACGCTGTCCTATAAGGTGGTCCAGCTCATCGTATTCGTTGGCTGCCATTCCCATCGAACAGTGCAGCACTGCAAGAAGAAACAGCAAAAACAGCTTGCGCATCATTGTTTTGATTCTTTGGTTTTTCCTCTTCCACATTATATATTAAGGTGGTTCAGCCTTACAAAAATAGATAAAAATATTGAAAAACCAAAATTAAGGCACAAAAAAAGTGCGCCATAACCTCTCGTCTTGGCGCACTTTGCGTTTAGCTAATTGTTGATTGAGAATTGATTCACCTATAATCTACAAATAGGTCTACAATTTAACATTACCTAAAATCACCTTTTTACCATTTTAAACGCTACATTTTACCATTGCCTCACGGCAGTCTTTTCGTTAAATCTGATACAAAGGTACTCAATAAAATCGTTGTTGCAATACCTTACAAATATAAATCTAAGTTTATCTAAAAGGTATAAAACAGTTATATACCTGATTATCTTATAATTAAATATCTTAAAACCCCTACTTAAAATTATAAAAATCTAAACATATTCCTAATATATCAAAGTCAAAAGGGAACAAAAACAGGCATTATGAAACAGAAATAACAGAAAAAGACAACAACGCATAAAGCAGACAATAACAATATTCGCACTTACAGGAAACAAAGAAGTAAGAACACTGCAACTGCACCGTGAGGTGCAAAAACAGCATACGTTTGTAGCCCATAAAAACTATTCTGCTGAAGGCAACGACCAACTCGGTTTTGTAAAGATAATTCCGTTAAAAAGTAGTAGTTGCGATTTGACGTTGCGAAAGCGTAGGTTTTGCGATGCAAAAGAGCCGCTTTTACCGTGCAAAACCTACGCTTTTGGAACGCAAAACAACAGCTTTTACATTGCGTTGATAATGAGCGACTTACACAAAAGCCACGCTTGCGAAAAATATTTACATACTTTTCGGGTGTCAGAAGCATAATTATTGCCGAGCGGCAGAGAACGAAAGGGCGTGCAGCCGAAGCGATGCAGGGGTTCGCTTACGTAGGACAAAGGAACACACTGCATAGGCTTCGGCTCACCAAGTTGCGTGTATTACAGGCTGTTGCCCCTTTCTTGTTGCAGACGAACCATGCGGGCAAACTCGCCGTTGCGAGCCAACAGTTCGTCGGGCGTGCCCTGTTCGCTCACCGTTCCGCCACTAAGCACCACGATGTGGTCGGCATTGCGGACGGTGCGCATACGGTGTGCGATGATGATGACAGTCTTGTTGCGCACCAGTTCGGAAATACCCGCTTGTATTTTCGTCTCGTTCTCGGCGTCAAGGCTTGCGGTGGCTTCGTCGAGAAGTATGATTGGGGCATTCTTCAGCAGGGCGCGGGCAATGGAAATGCGCTGCCGCTCGCCACCCGAAAGGGTTTCGCCGTTTTCGCCGATAACGGTATCGTAGCCTTGCGGCATTCGGCTGATGAAGTCGTCGCACTGTGCCAGTCGGGCGACGTGGCGCACTTCCTCGTCGGTGGCGTTGCGCTTGCCGATTCGGATATTGTCGGCAATAGAGGCATTGAACAGCAATACGTCCTGAAAAACAATGGAATAGTGTTTCAGCAGCGTTTCGGGGTCAATCTTCGAGATGTCGTTTCCGCCCACAAGAATTTGTCCGTCTTCGATGTCCCAAAAGCGTGCGGCGAGCTTGGCAGTAGTGCTTTTACCCCCACCCGACGGCCCTACGAGGGCGGTAACAGTGCCTTGGCGTGCCGTGAACGAGACATTGTGCAGCACTTGCTTCTCAGTTTCGTAGGCAAAACTTACGTTGCGGAACTCGATGTCGTAGTTTTCGAGTTGTACGGCTGCACTTCCCTCCTGCGTGGGCATACCTTCTATTTCCTTCATACGGTTGATGCGCACGTCGAGGAAGGAGAGAAGGGCAAGGTAGTTGCACACTTCGATAATGGGATTGTAGACCATTGCCGATGCCAAGAGGTAAGCCAAGTAGGTGAATACCGACACTTCGCCCTGCTGCAACAGCCACGCTCCCACCAATATAACGGTGGGCATGCCGAGTTTGAGCAGCATTCCGGCAAGGTTGAGGAAGACTCCTGCCACGAGTTCGCCGCGCACCAGCTCACGTTCGTAGCCCTTCAGCCGCTTGTCGAAGCTGCGGCAGTATGCCTGTTCGCCACTGTACGACCTTATTTCCTGCATACATTCCAGTCCTTCCTGTATCTGTTCGGTTACGCCGCGCTTCACTTTATAGTGCTGAACGAAGGCTTTGTGTAGCTGACGGCGCGACAACAGCAGGGTGGTTACGGCGAGCGGAACAACCCAAAAGAGGGCTAAAGCCAAGTGCCAGTTGTAGGAGAACATGCCCACGCCGATGATGACGACGCTCAGAGCCGACGCAAATAGCTGGGGAACAGCGTGCGAGAAGGTTTGCTCGAGCATCGTGCAGTCTTCCATCACGGTAGAGGTGAGGTCGGAAAGATTGCGTTCGCCGAAGAAAGCAAGGGGCAGTCGGCGCAGCTTTTCCGCCACTCCGATGCGGCGTTGCGCACTCTCGTTGTAGACGGTGGTGTAGGTGCTGTCGTACTGTCGGAGGGCTATGAAGAACATAAGCACTGCCAAGAGCAAAGCCACAAGCACATAGAACCACAGCGTGTGCGGCTCGGTGGAGGGCTTGGCGTCGATGTATTCCATGAGGAAGAAGAACAAATAGGTGGGCGGCAGCATCAATGCGAGGTTCATCAGTGTAGAGAAGGCGATGCCTTTCCGCAAGTCTTTCGCTCCTTTTTCGGTGAGGGCGAACCGTTGTTGAAGATATTTTATCATTGTCTTGTGTCCTTTCTGTTTAAGTTTATAGTTTCCATGCTACCGACTTTTGGTATTCGTTCCACATCTTATAATATAATGTGGCTTGCTCCATGAGCTGTTGGTGCGTACCCTGTTCGGCTATTCTGCCGTTGTCTACCACGACAATGTTGTCGGCATCTTGCACGGTGGTCAGTCGGTGGGCTATCATGAGCACGGTCTTTCCGCAAGTCAGGTGGGCAAATGCCTGCCTGATAAGGTGCTCGTTTTCGGGGTCGGCAAAGGCAGTAGCTTCGTCGAGCACCACGATGGGCGCATCTTTCAGAATGGCACGGGCAAGCACTATGCGCTGCTGTTCGCCACCAGAGAGGTATGTTCCCTCCGCTCCTATCACGGTATTCAGCCCCTGTGGCAGCCGCTCGATGATTTCCCGACTCTGCGAGAGGTCTACGGCACGGTTCACCTGCTCGATGGTTGCATCGGGATTGCCGTAGCGTATGTTCTCCAAAATGGAGGTCTTGAACAGTCGGGTGTTCTGAAACACGAACGACACGTTGCGCATCAGCACTGCCTTATCCATGTGCCGAACGTCCACACCGCCTATTTTCAAACTGCCTTCGCGCACGTCCCAGAAGCGTGGAATGAGCCTTGCGATGGTTGTCTTGCCGCTTCCGGATGCTCCCACCAGCGCAACGGTCTTGCCTTGCGGTATGTCGAGGTTGATGTGGCTTACGGCATCGTGCTCCGCCGCTTCGTATCGGAACGACACATTGCGCAGGCTGACGTCGAAGGCTGCCGCTTTCTCGGGCTCGGAACTCTCTGAAAGCGGTGGCGTGGCGGTGAGTTTCTCCAATCGGTCTACCGCTTCGTTTGCTAAAAAGAGGTTCTGACTGAGGTGCATGGCTTTCATTACGTTGGCTGCAATGATGGGTGCGATGAGCACATACAGCACCATATCGGAAACGATGATGGCAGTTTCGCCGCCATGCCCTATCAGTATGATGCCCGTAGGCACAAGCAGAAAGGCGAAAGCATTGATGGCTATGGTGTAGGCAGACATGGGCGTGCGCCACAGAAGGGTGTACCTGATGACGAGGTCGCGGTAGTTGATGATGCTGTCGTGAAAGCGTTTGAACGAGAATACCGTCTGCTGGAAGACCTTCACGACGGGTATTCCGCGCACGTATTCCACGGCTTCGGCACTCATTTTCTCCTGTGCGTCGAGGTACATACGCTGGAAATCGTTGTTCTTAGGGTTCATCATGTAGCCCATGATGCCGAAGGCGCACACTATCGGCACCATTGCGGCAATGCCCAACTGCCAGTCTACGGCAAGCAGAAGTACTATGATGCCTATCGGAGCCACCACACTGCCTGCCACATCGGGCAGTATGTGTGCCACGAAAGTGTGGGTCTGGCTCGAATCTTCGTCTATTATCTTGCGCATGCGCCCCGTGTTCTGCGTGTCGAAAAAGCCCAATGGGACACGCATCAGCCGTTCCATGGCAGTGCGCCGCATATTGGTTTCGATGCGGAAAGCGGAAAGATGCGAGAGCATGAGGGCGGCGAAATAGAGCAAAACATTCGCCACCGACACCACAAACGCCGCAATGGCATAGTCCCATACGGGCGTATCGGCAAGGTTACCGTCGGCAGTGAGCAGCGTGCGCACCACCAACCACAGGAAAATAAAGGGTACGAGCGACAGCAGTCCGTTCACTGCCGACAGCACAACCGAGCAGGGCAGCAACGGCTTGCGCCCTCCCATGTAACGTCCTAAGCGTTTCAGTATTCTTATCATCTTCTTCTATATATGTTAAAAGGTTATTGTTTCTACGGTTTCATCAGCTCTCTCCACCCTGCCATACTGTAAGCGGCATACTGCTCGAGCGCACGGTTCACCTCGCTTTCGTCGTACTCCTCGTGCTCCACAAGCTCGCAGAAGATGTTCACCCACATGGAACTCGCAATGTGCAGGAAGAAGGGCGATATGTCGATGTTGATATGCGGATAGCGCGCTTTCATCAGTCGCAGGTATTCCGTGCCTGCTTTCAGCTGGTGCTCGGCTATTCTCTCCTTGTACCCCGCAAGCGATGTGCCTTCGGCATTGAACAGCAACAGGCGCAGTTCGGGGCGGTAAAGCCTCACCATTCGCTTCATTGCGCCGATGTATTCGTTCTGAAAATCGAGTGCGTCGAACACCTCGATGCAGAGGTGCCGCTCCTCGTTGTGCGACAGAATGTAGCGGTTCAGCTCGTTGAGCAGCGGCCGCAGCACCTCGCAGAACAGCTCGTCCTTGCTGCGGAAGTAGTTGTACACGTTGCCAGCAGCAATGCCTGCACGCCGCGCCACCGTGCGGATAGACGTGCTGCGTGCGCCGTGAGCGATGAATTCCTCGCGCGCTACGGCAACGATACGCTGCCGAATGTCGTCTTTCAGTTTCTGCATACGCCCATGAAAACTTTAAATAATGAACCAAGTTCTGTTTTGTTCATAAAAAAATCGCACCGTTTCGTAATCGAACGGTGCGATTTATTGAACGAGCCTATTTGCGCTCTTACTATATAAATATTGTGTATTCGCATAGCTGCAATGTTTATTTTGCAAAAGTAGCAAAGATATAAAAACGCCGCAATACCCAAAAATAAGTATTTTATAAAAACATTATCGCTTCGTTGGAGCATGACACATCACGTTCCTACATTGAAGATGCCGCTCTTTTCAGTAGTCTACTGGCTTGTATTACAGAGCATTAGAAATGTAAAAAATCAGACCTCTACACTTTCTTATTGGGTGTTAGGAACGTGATAAATCACGCCCCTACCCTTTCTGAAATGTAGATTACAACGCCTTTTGGTATTGCAAAATATTTTTACAAATATTGTTTTACTTTACCTTTTATAACTAATTGATTATCAACAACTACGCTTTGACATTCCAAAACCTATTGTTTCGCATTCCAAAAGTGTAGGTTTTGCAAGGTAAAAGCGGCTGTTTTACGATGCAAAACAGCCACTTTTGGAAAACCAAAGTAAAACACCCGATTTTCTGTAAATATATTTCGTAGTCGTGGCAAGATAAAATGGGGTGTGTAAATAGTTATTTTGAGGTTGCAGACAAAGTAATGTAAGGGGAACATAGGGGCGTGATTCAGCACGTTTCCATACCGAAACTACCTCCTTTTTCGGTGGGTATCGGTTTGCAGCATTGAACGTTAGGTTTTAAGAATCAGACCTTTATGCTTTCTTGCGGAGCTGTTGGGAGTGTGAGAACTCACGCCTCCACTATCGTGTTAAATATTTAATGTGTAATACAAAGAGTAGCAGGCATACGACGTTTCGTACACCTGCGAACCTATTTTATTGCTTTACAACCTTCTTTCCGTTCACGATATAGATGCCCTTTGACAGGTTTTGCAGTTCGTCAGACAGGCGGACACCGCTGATTGTGTAGTTGCCTTGTGCAGCGGTTGCCGTGGTTTGGGCAGTCGGTGTGGCAATGGCGGTTGCGTCTTTCGTAATCTCCACCTCGGTCTTTACAATCTCTCCGTTCAAGACAACGCCGTGCAATGAAGTGTCGAACGCTGCTCCTGCAGGCTTGGTGATGTTGCAACCTATCAGCGTGAGTGTTGCCAGGTCGCGGATAGAGCCTCCTTCTTTTCCCTCTGCTTCAACCTCAGCATTCTTGATGGTGAGGTTTTCCGTCGTGCCGTCGACTCCTGCAATTCCGTAAGCTTCGCTATCAGCCTCCACGGTACAGTTTTCGATGGTGAGGTCGGTTGAAAAAAGAAAGATGGCACAGTCTTTTTCGCTTTCTACTTTGAGCGTTCCTCCGCCATTAATGGTCATCGGATTTCTAAGCGTAATGGCTGCTTTATGTGCTTTCAGCTTGTTGATGCCGATGACTTTCAGCGTCATACCGTCTATTTTCGAATAGATTGCGTTGATATTTCCTTCTGTAATTATCTCGGCATTCTGCAATGTAAGAACGTTGGCAGTGGGGTCGTAGCTCACTGTTCCACGTACGCCTTCGATTACGGAGAGGTCGTTGCAGTTGGCAGAGGTTACCTTCTTGCCTGCAATAGCAAGGTCGTAAGCTACTTGTGCCTTCGTTGTTGTGGGCATTGCAAACATTGCAACGAACAGTGCAACTGCGGCTGCATACACGTTCTTAAGTAAGTTTGGTTTCATTGTCAGTAGTGCCTCCCTGTTGAAACTCCTTTCGGGAGCAACGCCGTTTCGGAGACGTGGGCGTTTGATAAGTTAATGATAATGTGATTTAATATTGTTAGTTAATGTCTGATATTTTCGCAAAAATAACGCTTTTATTTTTTAATACCAAACATTTCGTAATATTTTTTTATTCTTTTGTTGTATAGCTGGGGAATTTTGTGGCGTGGGTTCATCACGTTCCCATACCGAAGTTACCACCTTTTTCGGTGGCTGTCAGCTTGCTGCATTTGCCCTCAGGAGCGTGATTCATCACATTCCTAACACCAACTCACAATCTTGTCAATGCAAAAAAATATGACTATTCACCACAATAGAAGTGTAATTATTTTTCCCAATCGCAATTGCCGTGTAACCACCTCGCTATCAACGCATTGTAAAACCTATTGTTTTGCATTCCAAAAGCGGCTCTTTTGCACGGTAAAAGCGTAGGTTTTGCATCGCAAAACAGCCGCTTTCGCAATGCCAAATCGAAATTCTTGTTTTTCTTACGAACTATCTTTACAAAACAACAGAGTTTTAAACGAAGATGTTTAGCTAATTTCTGACACCATAAGTTAAACAAAGTTATAGAACAATACTATTTCCATTGGAAATTTGTTTATACGAAACAGACGCCTTATCTTTGCATTAGTTTCCAACGGAAATATAAAAATGAGAGTTAGAAAACATACTGATGACAATTAATAATAGCAACAAAGAAAAAAAGAAAGAAAGGAAGACGAAACAGGAAAGAGAAACAAAAGTGAAACCAAAACATTGATAGATAAATGAAAACAAGAATATTCGTAGCCGTGGCAGCCGTGGCATTCACACTCAGCAGCTGCAACACATCGGCAAAAAACAAAACAGAAAACAACAAGCAGGAGACTGCACAAACTAAAAAAGAAAACAAGATGAAGACAATAGAAATGAACGAAGCAATGTTCAAGGAAAAGGTAATGGACTACGCAACCGCAGGCGACGCATGGAACTTCAAGGGCGACAAGCCTGCCATCATCGACTTCTATGCTACCTGGTGCGGCCCATGCAAAGCCACAGCCCCTATCCTCGAAGAGATTGCACAGGAGTACGACGGCAAGATTGACGTGTACAAGGTGGACGTAGACAAGAATCAGGAGCTATCGGCACTGTTCAACATACGTTCCATACCATCGCTGCTGTTCGTACCAAAGGAAGGCAAGCCAACCATGTCGGTAGGTGCGCACCCCAAAGCCGAACTCGAACGAATGATAAAAGAAACTCTTTTGAAGTAAGACAACACACGAAAAACGTATGGACAACAACTGCATACATAAGATGCACAACATCTTTCGCGCAGTAGTGGAATTTGAAAGAGCATTGGAAACCACATTCGGCATGAACATCAACGAGCTCATGCTGCTGTGTATGCTCGCAAACAAGGAGAGCCTCCTCGCTGGCGAAATAGCCAACGAGATGGGGCTTACTCGTTCGAATGCCTCGAAAGTAATCGCTTCGCTCGAACAGAAAGGATACTTGGAACGCCGAACCTGCAAGCACGACAGCCGCTGCCAACGATGCAGCATCACGGCGCAAGGAAGGGAACAGATGGAGCACGTGAACTGCGAATCGTTTCCCACACCGCCCAACCTCGCCGCCTTCATCAACCCATAAGTGCAGGAACGCCGTGGCAAGGCTGCTCCAAAGGCTGAAGAAAGGGACTTTCTCCCCCACGCTCAGCAATGCAAAAACACCGCAGCGCTGCCTTTCTGAAATTCCGAAACAAGAGGTTTCGCCTCCTGCCTGTAACAAGAATAAACGGTGTAAACCTTTCAAAAAACTCCTCTACAACCCTTATAGCCTACCTATTTTTAGGTAAGCAAGATACGTTTTTTCCCATTTTTATTTGGCGTTTTCGGCTTTTCTATGTATTTTTGCAGGCAAATTATTAAATACAAACCAGTATGTATATAGACCCAGCCTACCAAAAATTACTCGATTGTGGCATACGCCCATCATTGCAACGCATAGAAATTATGCGCTATTTGCAGACACACAAAACGCACCCCACTATCGACGACATATTTGTAGAACTGAAAAAGCGTATCCCATCGGTAAGCCGCACCACCATATATAATACTCTCAGAATGTTCTCTGAAAAGGGTGGAGCACTTATGATTACCATCGACGAGCATCGTGTTTGCTACGATGGCTGCACCACACCGCACGCACACTTCTGCTGTAAAGAGTGCGGACACGTGTTCGACTTGCCCGATATGCAGCCCCCCGCACCGCAAAGCCCATCTATCGACGGCTTCCGCATAGACGATGCGCAGCTCTACTACAAAGGCATCTGCCCAGAATGTCTGAGCAAGAAAGCCGAAAACCTTTCCTAAAATAGCGGAAAGGCAGACAAAAAGATTTAACTATATAAATATATAAACTGCGACAAAAAAGTGAAAATATTTGTTAATTAGAGGTTTACACCCACGTTTACGCCTCGATTAACAAGTAAAGTTACTTTTTTGTCGCAGTTGTTTTATAGTCTGTTTCCAAACAACTTCCCTATTTGTTGCCGCAATAAGGAAAGTGCCTCAAACACAGCTTGTTACGCCTTACTTAAAAGAAAACGACACAATACAAAAGCAAACCGCACAGCTATGTTTGAAGCTGAACCCACCAGAACGCAGGTACCATAAAACCACTGAAAGGCAGAGAAAACGCCACCGCCACGCAGTCATCTTCCCTTTCCGTCGCCACCGACCTCCCAATGTGTCGCAACTCGCTGATATTCATTCCCTTTCTGTCGCACCAAACCTACTCGCTTGTCGGCTGCTTCTTCCGCAAATGTCGGCTGCAACCTACTATTTTGTCGGCAGTTGTGCGCAGAACGTTCTCAATATCAAGCTGTTGCACACGCTTAAATAATCGGTACAATAGATTTACAAATGATAGTCTAAAGTCTCCGACGGTAGTTTCGTCGTGCCTTTAAGCATTTTCTTCTTCGCCACGTTCGCCTCGCCTGCCTACATACACGAGCCCATTCCCAGTGTTGTGGCAATAGCCGAAAGCACCGAAAGGAAAAGCTGAACAATGAATTTCCATTTTTCTTTCTTCATAATTCCGTCATTCTAAAAGGTTAATAAACTAATTTTCAACAAACAAACGTTCGGCGGATAGAAGGAACGGAATTCACTCCGCCCCCTCCGTTCGCCGCCGCTGCTTATGGGTGTGCCTGCTCGCCACCAGTAGAGTCCTCGCCCTTCTTAGGCTTTGGCGCACCTGCATACTTGTCGAGCTCTTCCACCTTCAAGCCCGTAACAAACTTCTTCACGCGCACCTTATCGGCACCCACACGTGTTTCGGGCTGGAAAATAACGTGCGGACGCTTGATGTTCTTCGCCACCGAGAAGTCTTTCACCTCCTTCGCACCCGTAGAGCGAATGGCAATCTTGAATGCGCCGAACCCTTCGAGCTTCACACGCATACCATTCTTCAGGTTGTACGACATCTCGTTCACCAGCGCACTAATCACAGCCAAGATGTCTGCCTCGGTTACGGTACAGCGGTCGCTGATGCGTGCTGCAAGTTACTTGGTTTCAATGGTGCCCGTATGTGCCGCACGTGCATACCAATAGCCGTTACGAGAGCTTGAACTGTTTTTCAACTGATACATTTTGTACTTGATAGACATAATACTTAAAAATTAAAAGGTTAATAAAAAAATGAATTTATAATGTAATTAAGGTTCTCTTTTTGTTTCCCGAACGATGCGTTTCCGTGCCACGACAATGCCCAAACAGCTATGCCACAGCTTGTTAAGCTTAACGAAAACGCCAAAAACAATCTTCCCAATGTGTCGCCCGTAATACTACTTCTTCCGCCTGAAGGTTACATGCAACCACCGTTTGCGCTTCGTTCCAAGCGGTTCCAGCAACACCTGCTGCACGGCGGAATGTTCCTCGAGAATGCGTCCGTAGCGCATCGCCATCGCCGTGTCCGACACATATATGTCGGCAGCCTCGCCCCGAAGGTGCTGCGAGTTCCACACTCCGCCCACCGCCTTGTTCAGCTTCTGGCAGCGGTAGCCACTCGTTATAATCACCCGCCCCACCCTTCGGCGCAGCGGTTCCAGCACCTCCGTGCACAGTGCCCGCAGGTTTTCCACCACCTCCTCGTTCGTCAGTCCGTCTTCGGGGTGTGCGTCAGGCTCGTTCTCTATGCCCAATCGGATAGCCGTGCCCGACCGAAAGAACTCGCCCACCGTGAAATGTGGCGATAGATGTTCGTCAAAAGTCAATTTCATATTTTTGTCGTATTATATGTTTTTATAATTTTGTTTTTACATTCTCAAAGGTTTACGTATCTATATATATAAATACGTAA
>OLNQ01002280.1_pt1 | contig 16951 bp, 17 predicted proteins | sample 1672821 | NCBI WGS metagenome assembly OLNQ01 (sample SAMEA3136727, study PRJEB25190) | human gut metagenome | biome: human gut; feature: human-associated habitat; material: faeces | place: Austria | collected 2013 | reverse complement strand
ATGATTCCGCAACGATTTTCTCCCGCTCTTCTTTTGTTGTCTCTGAAATTAAATAGCCCATTGCATTTCTCTCCTTTTCTTCAAATGCTGTGTTTACTATTACACTTGATTTCATTCCATATCTGATTTCAGTTCGTATTTTGTTTACCTCATATTTTCTTCATTATCCTTGATTGCCGTCCACAGATTTTCCTTTACTTTTTCAAGCCCGGCAGACAATGTTTCCAGCTCACTCTCACTCATTCCGCTTTTCATTATACCATCTGTCATCTCAAATATCTCAATAACTTTATCCGCCATCTCACATCCTTCTTCCGTGAGTGCGATCGTCCAGGAACGGCGGCAGGCGGGATTGCTCTCCCGCTTTACAAGTCCCATCTTTTCTAAACGGTCGATTGTCCGGGACATCGTCGTAACTTCGACCAGGCAGGCATCGGACAATTCTTTCTGGTTCATTGCACCGTGCTCCCTCAGTTCCTTTAAAATGCGCGGCTGCCCCTGTCCCACCGTAAGTCCAAGCTCTATAAAATACGGCCGGATAAACCGTCTCCTTAACATTTCAACATCAAAAATCTCATTTTTCACCCTAACATCACTCCAATTCAAACTGTCCTGTATACAACTGATAATATCTGCCTTTCTGCTCTAAAAGCTCGTCATGACTGCCGCGCTCAATGATCTCACCTTTTTCAAGTACCATGATCGCATTGGAATTTCTTACGGTTGAGAGCCTGTGTGCAATGACAAATACGGTTCTTCCCTCCATAATGGCATCCATGCCTTTTTCGATCAAACGCTCCGTCCTTGTGTCGATCGAACTTGTCGCCTCGTCTAAGATCAGTACCGGAGGTTTTGCGATCGCCGCTCTTGCGATCGCGATGAGCTGCTGCTGTCCCTGAGATAAGCTGCTCCCATCTCCGTAAAGCATCGTGTCATACCCCTGCGGCAGACGGCTGATAAAGGAATCCGCATTGGCGATCTTCGCCGCCTCCCGGATCTCCTCATCCGTCGCATCCAGTTTCCCGTAACGGATATTGTCTGCGATCGTCCCGGTAAACAAATGTGTATCCTGTATGACCATGGCAAGGGAACGCCGCAGGTCATCTTTCCGAATATCTTTGACGTCGATCCCATCATATGTGATCTGTCCCGCCTGAATATCATAAAACCGGTTGATGAGGTTTACGATCGTTGTCTTTCCGGCACCCGTTGATCCGACAAAAGCGATCTTCTGTCCCGGTTTTGCAAACAATGATATTCCGTTCAGCACCGTTTTCTCCGACACATAGCCGAATACGACATCATGGAAACGCACATCTCCCTTTAACAGTACCAGTTCTCCTGATGACAGTTTCCACGCATACAATCCTGTAATTTCCGCGCATTCTGTCAGTGTGCCATCCGCATTTTTACAGATATTGCAGAGTGTCACTTTTCCCTCGTCAATCTCCTCCGCCTCGTCCATCATGTCAAAAATACGCTCTGCACCTGAGAGCGCCGACAACAGGAAATTGACCTGCTGTGTAAACTGATTTAACGGCATCGCACTCTGTCTCACATATACAAGATAAGCCGACAGGCTTCCCAAATCCATGAGCCCGCGGATCACAAACATGCCGCCGGCACATGCTGAGAGCGCATAGTTAAAATAGGAAAGCGCCACGATCACCGGCACGAGCATACCTGAATGTGCCAGTGCATTTGTAGACTCCCTGCGAAACCGCTCATTCATTTCACAGAACTCTTTAAAGTTTTCCTTTTCATGGTTGAAAACTTTCTCCACCTTCTGTCCTGCCATCATCTCCTGCACAAAACCGTTGATGTTTCCGAGTTCCTGCTGCTGTCTGTGATAATATTTTTTGCTGCATTTTCCATTGTACTGCATGAACAAAAAGGTAATGACTAAAAATACCACCACGAGCATGGTCAGTTTTACGCTGAGCACCATCATCATTGTGATCGTTCCAAACAATGTCAGAAAACTCTGGATGATCATTGCAAAACTGTTGTTCATCGCCTCCTGCACCGTGTCGACATCGTTGGTAAAATGGCTCATGATCTCGCCGCGCGTGTTGTCGTCAAAATATTTCAGTGGGAGTTTCTGTGTGTGCCGGAACAGATCCATGCGGATTTCGCTCACGACTTTCTGCGAGGTGTGCACCATCAGCCGGTTATAGCCGAGCGTTGCGAGCGCACCGCACAGGTACATCACACCCATGCCGATGACTGCCAAAAGAAGTCCCTTCATATTTCCCGGCACAATGAAATTGTTGACGAGCGGTTTGATCAGATATGTGCCGCAGATTCCTGCCCCCGCACTGATAAATACAAGAATTGCCACAAGGAAAAATGCCCACTTGTAATGACCGAGATAAGTCAGGAAGTGCTTCATGGTCTTTTTCGTATCTTTTGGTCTTTTATATCCCACATACTTTGCCATTAAAGATCAGCTCCTTCCTTCTGTGATGCATAGATTTCCTGATAGATCTGATTGTCACGGAGCAGACTCTCATGTGTGCCGATTGCCTCCACATGCCCCCTGTCCATGATAATGATCTGGTCAGCATGGCGGACAGACGATATCCTCTGCGCAATGATGATCTTTGTCATATCCGGCAGTTTTTCTGCAAGCCCGCTTCGTATCTTCGCCTCCGTCGCGGTGTCCACCGCGCTTGTGGAGTCATCTAAGATCAGTACTTTCGGCTTTTTCAAAATGGCTCTGGCAATGCAGATCCTCTGTTTCTGCCCGCCGGACACATTGACTCCCTCCTGCCCCATCTCGGTATCATAACCATCCGCAAGCCGGTCCACAAACTCATCCACACAGGCAATCTGACATGCTTCTTTAATCTCATCCAATGTGGCATTTTCATTTCCCCAGCGGAGGTTATCGATCAGTGAACCGGAAAACAGCGTATTTTTCTGCAGTACCATCGCAACTGCGTCCCGAAGATGTCTGACCGGATACTCTTTTACATTAATTCCGTCGATCTTTACCTCGCCCTTTGTCACATCGTAAAGTCTTGGGATAAGCTGCACCAGCGTAGTCTTTGATGAACCGGTCTGCCCGATGATGCCGACTGTCTGCCCCGGTCTGATGTGGAAAGAAACATCGGAAAGCACATATTCTTTTGCCGTGTCCTTGTATTTGAACCAAACATGGTCAAATTCGATTTCGCCCTTCGTCACGGCAATGTCCTTTGCATTTTCATCCGTAATATCGATTTTTTCATCAATGACTTCCATAATCCGCTCTGCGGATGCGAGTGACCTTGTCATGAGAAGGAACACATTTGACATCATCATGAGAGAATTGAGGATCAGCAATACATAACTCAAAAAACTTGTAAGCTGTCCGATCATCATCTTCCCCTCATTGATCAGCCTCCCACCGATCAAAAGGATTCCAAGGATCGTCCCGTACATGACAAACTGCATGGCTGGCATGTTCAGCACTGCCGTTCCAAACGCCTTTTCGGACTCTGATTTTAAATTTTCATTGACGACACCGAATTTTTCCACTTCGTAATCGCCTCTGACATAGGATTTCACAACACGGATCGCCGTAAGATTTTCCTGAATGCACCGGTTTACCTGGTCGATTGCACTCTGCATGCGCCCGTAAAGCGGCCCGACATTGATAATGATAAGAATTAAAAGCACTGCTAACGTCGGCAGTGCCACAAGAAAGACCAGTGCCAGTGTCGAATTGATCCGAAATGCAAACGATGTCGCAAAAATAAGCATGACCGGGCTGCGCCCGAACGGACGCATACCGGTGGACACTGCATTCTGGATGTTCGTCACATCGCTCGTCAGACGCGTGACAAGCGACGACACGCTGAAATGGTCTATATTGGAAAATGAATAAGACTGGAGTTTTTCGTACTCCGCCTTTCTTATATTTGCACCGAGTCCCTGTCCTGCAAGCGCGGAAAATTTTGCACTTCCGACACCAAGGATCAATGCCAGCACTGCACAGAGTGCCATCTGCAGACCTTTTTTTATGATATAAGTCCCGTCCGCATTTGTGACTCCATAGTCGATCAGGTCCGCCATGAGAAGCGGCACTGTGATCTCTAAGACCACCTCCACGCCAATGCATAACAAACCTGACCATGCATATTTCTTATATTCTTTCATATAAGAAAAAACTCGTTTCAACATTACTTGCACCTCCAATAGTTGCATATGCAAGTATTGTATTGCGGGGTGGGGTGGATGTCAAGAGTAAAACCATGCTACTTCTCTTTTTCATTTTTCTCTACAACTCTTATAAAATTATCACAAACTTCCTGATAATCTTTATATCCCATAAGAAGCATCTTGTCATACATCTCAGAAAGTGCATCGAGAAACTTTTTTTCATCCCTTTTTCTTATTTTGCAAAATATCACATGATACGGCGAATTTTCTTTTACATATTCATCTCCAAAATCCACAGTTACCTTGTATTTTATAAATAACTGATCTGCCAGATAATCTTCACTGTCAAGAAATACATATTGAAATTTAAAAAATGATGGGCTCTGTAATTTATAATAATTTTTCAAAATGTATCCCTCCATTTCTGTCTTCTTTATATCTTGTACATGCCCTCCAAAAGATCCGTTACGACCTACTTATCTTTTTCTGTTGCATCCTCTGATTTCTGTCCCAGAAACAGGGGATCACGCATGATTTTCTTTACCATGTAAGTTTATCTTCCTTTCATCATCTGATGCTTGAAACCGAACCTCCGCATCGCAGTTTCCTGCAGGTTTTCTGCTGGGCGCATTTAAAATTTATCGTATCCGGATTTAAATCACTATGAACTTTAACGAATAACAAATAACGAATAACAGAAAAAACTTTATCACTGAACCTGAACTATTTTGCACTATTTACCTGTGACCGCACCCTGCACGGAAAATTTTTTAAAGATCTACCTCAAACTGCACCGTCTGGTTATATTGATCCAATGCCATCTGCAATTCCATGACATTCTGAGATACCCGCTCATATTCCTGCTTGACCAGATCAAGATCATAGTTGACATACCGATACTCGGGAACTGCATTTCTGGACATATACGATGTTGTCTCCCTCGTCTTTGGAAGCTGTTTGCGCATCCGGTCAAGGACAGCCTTTCTTTTATTCAACTGCGCCATCTTTATTAAGATCGTGTCCACGCTCATCCCGGTATCCTTTACCTGCACTTTTGCGGTTGCATTTGTGACATTCAGTGCATGTTTGATCACTGCGATCTTTTCATCAATTTCTGCAATCGTTGCTGCAACCTCAGCATAATCATATTCGGGGATCACAGGCTCCTCATTGATCGCAGCCACATAGGTACTTGACGCTTCTTCCTTATTTATCCAGTATTCCTTGTCTTCTTCCAGGCTTTTAAGCCATTTATTTGCATATGCCGATGTTATTTTTTTCATTTACCTTTTTCCTCTCCCAACTATCCTTCATGATGATATCAATATAAGACATACAGAAAAGTTTGTCATTCTACCGCTAGTTTAATTTCCGAAATAAAATATACCATAAACGAACGATATCCCCGTCAATGACGAGGATATCTTCAATACTGGTATGCAATAATCTACTTAAAATTATAAAATTGTCCAAACTCGGCAGCGATTTTCCTGAGATCCATTTGTAGACTGCCTGCGGATTTTCAAATCCCATCACGGTCTGGACATCTTTCACCGTGTAACCGTGTTCTGATAGAAGCCTCTTGATCTGTCTGCCGGTCTCTTTCTGCTGGATTGATAAATACATTGGTTCCATCTCATACCTCCTTATTCATCACTGTCCCGAAACACGAATTTATTTTATCTTAACATTTTTATGTTGGGAAATCCAGATAAATCGCCTGACTAATGAATTCTGTTCTTCTAATCAGAAAATAATCTACTTTCCTGTCCTTATAGCATCTTTTTGCCAATAATTTTACCACTTTCGGCGCTATTCCCTTATTTCTCTTATTCTCGAAAAGATCTATTCCTATTTCAGGTGTATCAGAGTCCGGATTCTGCAATTCCAGACTTCCACAATAACCGCCATTTATTTCAAATACAGAAAATACTTTATCTTCTCCCTCTAAAACCTGTTCCCACATCATATCTTTGCAATGCTCATTTAAAAACAATGTATGTTCACCATTTATCTGACGATGCAATTCTACATAATTATCACGATCTTCATCCGCAATCGGGCAAATGATAAATTCATTATCTGATACATATACACTGCTGCTATTTCCCTGTTGTCTGGTATACTCCTGTCCACACTTCCAGATAGCCTTCTCTTTAAAATAAATACTGGTATCCTCGTCCGATATTTCAAAGAACACCCGTAACATATCCATATTTAATGTCTTTCCAAATCTTCTCGGTCTGGTAAACAGGGAAACCAGCGGTTTTCTGTCTAAAAATTCTTTGATCAGCAGTGTTTTATCCACATAATAATATTCTGCCTGTGCTCTGACATAATCAGAAACTCCTACCGGAAGCGGTCTTTTCTCTTTCGCGGCATCTTTACAGGTTTTCATATTTATTTCCTCTCCTGATGGCAATATATTACTTCTTTTACGGCTGATTATAATAGAAATGCGGAAATATATCAAATTATTTTGATATATTTCCGCATACACAATTTTAATTAAGCTGGTACTCATCCACCACTTTTCTCGCCACATCCGGATAGTTCGTAATAATTGCATCGAGTCCCATCTCACAGCAGCGCCGCATGTCTTCCTCATTATTGATCGTCCATACATGCACTAATATATTTCTCCGCCTGCAGTCCTCCAGATAATTTGGATAAAAAATTTTCGTCCACCCCGGATGCAGAGCATCTGCCCGCACAACATCCGCCACATAATCGACCGCATTTATAATTCCATCCGCATACAGTGCACCTGTTTTTAATTCCGGACATTTTTCCTTCATACTGCGGATCGTATAATGATTGAATGAGGAAACTATGATACGATCCATCATGTCATATTTTTTTGTCAGTTCTAAAACCTTATCTTCCATTCCCGGATAAAACGTGTTTCCAGTCTTCATTTCCACATTAATGGTGAGATCCGTCGGCTTTATCAACTGATAAACTTCCTCTAATGTTGGTATCTCTTCTTTCTCATATTCCGGATGTATTTTATTAAAATTAAATTTTTTTAATTCATTACAGGTAAAGTCCTGTACACGTCCGGTTCCATCACTGACTCTGTCAAGAACCTCATCATGTATTACAACCACTTCCCCATCTTTCGTCAGATTCACATCCAGTTCGATTCCATCTGCTTTCATCTCAATGGCTTTTCGAAATGCATCCATTGTATTTTCCGGTGCATATCCACTTGCTCCACGGTGCGCCCATACTTTTATTTTTTTTGAATCCATAAATTTTTATCCCCCTTCTGTTTTGACACATTCTAATCCTGAATTTGTAATACTTCCATATGCTTACATTTCTTCCACATAGTGCACATAGTCAAAATTTCTGATCTCATCGATCAGTTCCGGTCTCATATTATAGTGATTGACTTCCAGAGTTACCACTAAAGATGAAAATTTACCCGGCAGTTTATTTTTGGTTGTCTCAACCGTCTCTGTTTTCACATTCCGGCTTCGCATCTCCTGTAAAAACAGCCCAATGCTCTTTCCATTTTCCAGTTCAAGATAAAGGTCAAATACTTTCGCATGTTTCTGTAAAAAAATGTCGATTTTATTCAGAAGGCGCAATACAACAACAATGAACATCAGCGTATAGACTGCACCTTCCACAAATCCGATTCCGATTGCCAGACCCACACAGGCACATGCCCAAAGTCCTGCTGCTGTGGTAAGCCCCCGGACCCTTTGTTTCTCCGTTACCAATATTGTGCCTACCCCCAGGAATCCTACCCCACTGATCACCTGTGCACCGAGCCGTGCAAGATCAGCTTTCTGTTCAAAATTCATCGACATATATTCACTGGTCAGCATTACCAAAGCGGATCCAAGGCACACTAATGCATGTGTCTTGATCCCGGCTCCGCGCCGTTTTAACCCACGGTCAATTCCTATCACAGTTCCCGTTAGGATTGCCAGCGCAAGGCGTCCGCAAATCGCTACGCTGTTCCATTCTGCCATTGCGTCAATAAAAGCTCTCCACATGATTTCACCTTCCCACTATTTTATCTCCAACGAATCTTTTTGTGCATCTTAGGATAAAGAAAAAGAGCAATTTAAAATCATCTTTCAAATTGCTCTTCTCTCCATTCTCACCTGCAATTACTTTGAATATAACCGAATCCTTTTTTCTTTAATTTTTCCGTAAAATCTGTAGTAAAATGCATGCAAAAAACATTCCTTCTTAAATCCGCCGGTATACATTCCTCCAGCTCCTCTAATGGGCAATGTGACCTGTGATCCGATGTAAATTCTGTTGTATCCTGATAGATTGTTGATATTTCCCTTTTATAAAATCCGTCTAATACATCTTTGGGAATCTCATACGAATCTCCACTGTAGTAAATCTTCTCTCCTGCAAATTCAATGATATAACCAAAGCAGGAAATATCATCCGCATGTTTCACAGAAACAGCCCAAACCTTCAGTCCCTCTGCGGTAAACAGACTGCTCTCCACAGGAATATAGATATCCGGGTCGATTCCCATCAATCCAAGCAGAATCCACAAAGACTTTTCCGGATAGATGACCGTCACTTTTTTCCCAAGTACATAATAACAATAGGAAATGATAGACGGAAGACTTCCCACGTGATCTGCATGCATATGTGTTACCATAATTGTGATACCGGCGTATTTCTTTAAGAGTTCTTTCTGATACAATTTCAAAAATACACTCTCCCCGCCATCGATCACATATAGCTGATCCTTGTTTGTAAAATAGGCACTTGTATTCCCGTACAACGGATTAAATGCCGAACCACATCCCAAAAAATTTAAATCCATACGCATCACTTCCGATAATTATTTTCTTTCAGGTAATCCACACAATGCTTTGTCCAGTCTGTCTGGATAATGTCAAATCCTTTATCTGCAAGCCATCCCCATCCTTTCGCAGGATCATCGGTCAGCGAAACGTCATCGCTATGCCCTGCTGCCAGTGGAACCCGGCTGGAATATAAAATCGCATTGCCCCAGAGAATCCGCCCCTTTTTCTTCTGCATTTCCAGATAAGATTCCTGGATCACCGGAGATGTTTCTTTTTCAAACACAATCTCTGCCCCTATATAATTGATGTTCATTTTTTCAATTTTATCAGAGGCAAGATCCTCTTCCATGAAAATTGGCATATAATCGATCGTTGGTGCATAAGCTTCAATTAATTTCAAAGATTGGTCAGAAGGATCACTCTTCATTAAAATCTGATCTTCCATTCCATGTTTCTTTACTGCTTTCATAACCGGTTCAATAATATTGATGCTTCTGTCAAGATTCAGTTTACATTTTCCTTTCAAATGCTCTAACACATCATCAAATGAATTTACCGGCAGAAATGTCTGCTGCAGATCGCCGTTACAGAGTCTCATCTGTCTGATCTCCCCGGCTGTATACCGTTCGATCCTGATATGTCTGTCAAGATGGCTCGGTTCCATTCCTGTGTGGAATACAAACAATTCGCCATCGATACTTTGAAACAGATCCATCTCTAAAATGTCTGCGCCCTCCTTGAGTGCAATATCAAAAGCCGCAATCGAGTTTGGCGGAATATTTCCCCCACTGGTTCCTCTGTGGGCGGCAACCAGAACACCTGTTTTTTTTCTTAATTCAATGATCGATTCCATTTAATTTTTACCCCCGTTTTTCTTTTTTGTAAAAAAAGATTTTATCTTTCCAAGTCCGTCATATCTGCCAAGCCAAAGTGCAATCGTAGAAATGATCATAAGCACTACCGTATAAACAAATGCCATTGCCTGTGCATCTATGGTCGCTGTCTCATCCGTTGCCAGCTTGATCACGATTCCAAGCGGCTGATAGGATGGATGATATAAAAATACGGATAAGTCATATTCTGATAAAAGTCCGTTAAAGTTCAATACAATGACAGATAATACGATTGGCATAATAATCGGAAGAATGACTTTCCTCATAGTATAGAGCGGTTTTGCGCCCATAACCTGTGCTGCCTCTTCCATATTTCCATCAAGTCCGACAAATCCGGCGCGGATCATTCGGTATGAAAACGGAATTTTAATAATAATGTATGCAAACAGCAGGATGATCGGCGTAGCAACCAATACCTTATCTGCCAGGAGCATTCTTGGCTCATCGTAGGTCAGCATCAAACCAAGTGCGATCATGGTTGATGGCAGCAGCCATGGGATCAGAATAAACGGTTCAAACAACTTGTCATATTTATGTTTTGCTTTTGTCACAATACGGGCAACCACAATACAGATCACAGCTACAACCAGTGCCGCCAGCAGAGAATACACAATACTTACCAGATACGGCTTATATGCAGTGGCTGAACGGAACAGTTTTTTGTAATTCTCCAGTGTAAAAGAATCTTTTCTGATCACACCTGTCTTGATCGTCAATCCATCTGTAAATGAAAATACAAGTACGTTGATGATCGGCAGCATGTAAATGATAAACATCACATAAGCTACAATATGTGCGATCACATTCATGACCGGATTTTCAATCTTTTGTTTTTCCATTTTGGCTTTTGTCTTTGAAACCGATATAAAATTGCCTTTTTTTTCAATTTTCTGCATGATTGCAAGAAGAATCGTCGTTGCAATTCCAAGGATGATTGCCAGCAGCGCTGCGATATCTCTCGATCCCGTCATATTGGCAAACGTCTTGATCATCGGGTTGATTGTCTGGAAATCCGGGCCACCAACGATCAAAGGTCCTGACATTGTGCTTAATGCTGCGATAAAAGTAAGCACTGTAATCGCAAAAATGGTAGGTTTCATTGTCGGCAGCACAATTTTAAATAAAATCGTACTCTGGGATGCCCCCATATTCTTCGCCGCCTCTATCGTATGATAATCCAGCCCTCGTATCGCATTTGTCAAAAACATCATATGATTTGATGTTCCCGAGAATGTCATAATAAAAAGTACAGCACCAAATCCGACAAACCAGTTCGGATCCAGACCTGGAAAAATATTGGTCAGCACTTTTGTCACGATTCCTGTTGAACCGTAAACGAACTTATATCCTGTAACCAAAACAACGCCGCTGTAGATCAGTGTTGACATAAATCCAAGACTTAATATTTTTGCCCCTTTGATGTCAAAGTATTCTGTAAACAGTACAACTAAAATACCGGATATATTTACGGTAATAATAGAAGCGATTGCCAGAACAAAGCTGTTCTTTAAACTCTTCATGGCCCTTGCTGATTTCATGATCTTGTCAATTGCTTCCAATGTGAAATGTCCGTCTTTTACAAATACCCTGGCAAGCAGATTTAAGTTTGGGAATACCAGAAATGTAATGATAAACCAGATTAATGCAATTTTAATAATAATGCCGGGAATATTGATTGTTCCATCCTGAATTTTTTGCTTGAGTTTATTCATAAAATATCCCTCCTAAAACTGCATGATATCCTGTGGGTTGATATAGAGGTCTATCTGTTCGTTTTCCTGATACAGCCTGCGTCCATCATTTTTCTCAAGATATTTAAGCTCCTGTCCATGACATTCCAGCACATACTTTGTCAGCACACCACTAAATTCAGCTTCTTCCACTTTGCCTGTGAGTTTCACATAACCGGCTTTTTCTTCACTGATACATCTCTCAATTCTTACAAATCCAGTCTTGTTTGTATCTAAATTTGCACCCGACTGCGTATTGACCTCAGATAAAAGTTCACCCTTTAAGCGGTTGATATCACCGATAAAATCGCAGACAAACTCACTTTTTGATTCATTATAGATCTCATACGGCGTTCCAACCTGTTCTACATATCCATTGTTAAATACGGCGATCCGGTCGGAAAGCGTCAGCGCTTCTTCCTGGTCATGCGTAACATACAATGTTGTGATACCCAGCTCTTTCTGGAGACGTTTTAATTCCATTCTCATATCAATGCGGAGTTTTGCATCCAGATTGGATAGCGGCTCATCCAGGCAAAGAATCTTAGGCTCCAGAACGATTGCTCTTGCAAGCGCTACTCTCTGCTGCTGACCACCTGACAGATCCGACACATTTTTCTTTAACTGTGATTCCGTAATCTTGATCTTAGCTGCAACTTCATGTACTTTCTGATCGATCTCTGTCTTCGATGCTTTTTTACTTTCATTCCAAACGCAATGTTGTCATAGACTGACATTGTCGGGAAAAGCGCATAGCTTTGGAACACCATGCCAATGTTTCTTTTTTCAACCGGAAGATTTGTAACGTCCTTGTCTCCTACATATACTTTTCCTTTTGACGGTGAGAGAAAGCCAACCAGCGCCCGCAGTGAGGTGGTCTTTCCACAACCGCTTGGTCCTAAGAAGGTGAAGAACTCACCTTCTTTAATATCCAGATTCAAGTTTTCAATCGCTACAAAATCCCCATACTTTATTTCAATATTTTCAAACTTTACCATGGTGTTCTCCTAACTTTGTTTAATGTCAGCTTCCTGTATTTTTAGTTTCTTCTATATTTACTGTACATACTCAAGCTCTGCTTTCTCTACCCATGCATCCACATTTTCTGCAATGAAACTCCAGTCAAGATCCTGCGGTTTCAAAGTCTCCATTAACTCTTTAATATCATCGGAAACCTGGGCTAATGCTTCTTTCTGACATGGAATCGTTCCATAATTATTAGACCAGTCAAGCTGAACATCAGAACTTCCAAGCCAGTTTAAAAATGCTACACAGGTATCATATTTCTTAGTGCCTGCTGAAATTGCAAGAGATTCTACCACATATGGCTCTCCAATGTCCGGTGTCATGATCTGGAATTTGTAATCACGGTCTTTCTGCTCTGTCAAAACGCCGGATGCCCAGTGCTCATCCATCGGATAGGTACCATTGATCACACTTCCGACTGCGTCTTCACCATCTGCAATGTTATGTGCATTACCTAAGAATTTTGCTGCGATCTCCCATCCCTCATCAGAAATGCCAAGATCTCCGTCCGGATCCTGATAACGGCTGATGATACTTGCAAATACCGTCTTTGCTGTTCCACCGCCTAAATTATGTAACTGATACAGTCCTTTGTATTCATCTTTCGTCAGATCTGTCCAGTCAGAAGGCATATTGTCATAGTCCGCATTTCCCATTAATACCAATGGCGTTGTTGTAACCGGGTAATAATATCCGTCCGGATCGATGAGGTCTGCATCTACTCCGTCCACCCAGTCCGGTTCCCATTTCTGAATCAAACCGTTTGCTTTTAATTTTTCGTACTCAATATTGTTCAATCCAAATGTAACGTCACAAAGAGGATTATTTTTCTCTGCGATCATACGCTCGGTTACCTCGGATGCTCCTAATGCTACCACCTCAATATCGAATCCGGCTTCTTTCGCTTTCTCGATCAGATATGCATCACGACCTTCGGTTCCGCTGTTCGTGTATACAACAAGTTTTTCATTGGAAGATGAAGTATCCTCTTTCTGGGTATCTGCCGCATCGGTCTTGTCCTCCACAGCTGCGCCCATCTGATCTGCTGCCGTGCTGCCATTGTCTGCGCTGGTATTTCCACCGCCACAGCCTGCTAATGCTGCAACCCCCATTGCTGATACAAGTAATACTGATAAAAATCTTTTTTTCATTGTAAATTCCTCCCTCTCTTTTGTTTTTGTAATGTTATCATACTTCATATTTTGAAACGTGTCAATATTATTTTGTCCAATTTAACAATTTATTTTGTATTTTTTGATATTTTATTCTACTTTTTACATGTTTGTTTTTGCATGCTTTTTATTCGTCATTATACATTTTATCCATTATCCCCCTGTATTTTATTAGTTTTTTGTATTTTTCTCATATATCCGCCGGCATTTTATATCATAGTTTGTTTTTTGCAATACTTCTATCAAGTTTGTGTAAAATCCATGTAATTTTTATAACGTTATAATTTTCCTATGACTATTGACACATAAAATAATAGAATGCATACTCCGCGGATATTCTATTATCACAAACAAAAAAGGTGGAACATATCCAACATATGATTCCACCTTCCGATTCCATTTTCGCTTTACAGCTCCCGTAATTTATTTGTTAATTTCTTCATCAATCAGTTTCTGTGCACGGTTTAGAGATTCCTCTACCGGCAAGAATCCCATCAGTACATTCTCCACAGCCATTCCCACAATATTCAAAAACTTGATTTCATCAAATGCTTTGTCTGAATCCGCAGGAATTCTCCTCGTATGTGATTTGCTGAAACAGTCTTTTGATAATTCCAGCCAGGGAAACACATCTATGATATCGTATTTATTATATGTTTTCGCACATGGAGAAACGCTCCCAAGTGCTGCCATGCCAGACGCCGCCGGCTCTGTTGTGATCCATTTGATAAATGCAAATGCATCTTCTTTTCTGCGGCTGTTTTTGGAAATTCCAACTGTTCCTCCTCCATAAATCGGATTTTTTCCAGGAACCATTGCCACTCCTATATTTCCAACAACTTTTGAGCCTGCTCCTAAGATTTCCGATGCATAATTACTGAAATTGATCATCATTACAAGTTTGCCATCCGCAAAGTCTTTTGCAGATGTTTTCCACCAGTGGACCACCTTTTTATCTGTATATTGCTTGGCAGTCAGAAGTTCTTCTAATGCCTTTACGCCCGCTGTATCATTGATCACGACCATTCCATCTTTTCCATACAGATGATTTTTATGGCTGAACAGCCTTGTAAGAAATTCCGTCGCTGTGACACCCAGGTTTCCAAGTGTCAGATTTGAAAAATAATGTTCCTCCAGCCTGTCACTTGTTGCAAAAAACTCCGCAATTTTATTGTATTCTTCAAATGTCTTCGGAATTTTTAATTCCGCTTTATATTTCTCACTGTACAGTCTCTTAATAACTGTATTTTCAAACAGATCCTTTCTATAAAAAAGAAGCTGTGTACTCGGTGTGATCGGAAGCGCATACGCCTTGCCATGCACACGGGAATACTTATCTATCAATGCCGGTATGTACTCTTTATACACTTCATCAATATCCGGCGTCATATCGTCAAGCGGGACTAATATCCGTTCTGAAAGCAATGGCAGCCAGGTTACATCCATTCGGAATATATCGTAATAGTCCGAATTTTCAGCTTTCATAAACTGCTCATAAATATCATCATAAGAAAATACATCAAACTGTATCTGTGTTCCGGTCTCCTCTGTATACAGTTTTGCCAGCCCCTGCAGGATCATTGTCTCCGGGCTGTCAAGGGTCAGTATCCGTAAATGATCCGCCGGTGTTTTGTTTAAAGTGATCTGATTCCACTCACGAAATCCATCATTCTCACAGATCAGTTCCTTCTCTGCCCCATTTTCCTTTGAATCTCCGATAATTTTTTCCGCAGCCATTTTCCCGACCAGACCATAGTTTAACTCATATTTGCGGTAATCCTTTTCCGGGAGAGAAGTGATCGGCGACAATGTAAAAATCGGTGTCTGATTGCCTGCTGAAAAGTTTGTAACAACATTTCTTATCTTTTCTGCAAAACGGATATTCGTCGTTATGATTGCATCGTATTCATTTTCCTGCACAAGAGTATTGATGATTGCATGGGATACACGCCTGCTGTCTGTCGTGATATGGAAAAATTTTATTTTCTCCTGCGCAAGCATCTTGTAGAGACCTCTGCAGAACTCATTTTCATTGGAAAATTTTAAAGAATCTGTTACCACAAGAACATTATGATATCTGGCAGATATGACAGTTTCTGCAATCTGCCCTCCCGCTGATTCATAATCAAATCCAATATAGTCCAGATCATCGGTCGCTTTCCGCTCCACAAAGCACAACTTTTCAAATCCTGCATATGCCTCTTTGACTTCCTTTTCTCCCAGACAGGTGATCGACGCCACCCCCATCGCCATTACAGACTTTGCCCATTGGATCATACTGTATTCTGTTTGTCTGTTATCGTTTGTGATCAGAAGTTCCGCTGTGTATCCTCTCTTTTCGGCATAACTTTTCAGGCAGTAATAAAAATCCCTGTAATGTCTGCGTTCCATTGAAGGCACGATCACACAGATAATATTGCCGCTTCCCTTCCTGAGCATCTTAGCCCGCTCATTGATCGTATATCCAAGCTTTTTAGCAGCTTCTTCCACCGCCTTTATCTTCTCACTGCTGACATTTCCTTTTCCGTTCAATACATTGGATGCCGTTCCCTGTGATACGCCGGCCATCCTCGCAACATCTATAATGGTAGCCATGTATTTCTCCTTTTTATGCGCCGCTTTTCCTTATAACGTTATTATAAGTATTATACTATAGATGTTGTGGGTTTTTCTACAAAAAAATTACCTGTCTGATTCACTCTTATATCACGATCCAATTACAGTGATCGACCTCAATTTCTTCATACCTTGTACATGACCTAACGCCATCCAATGACAGACAGCCTCCCTCTGTCTCAAAAGCACCAGATTTTCTGGTTATGACCGGATTAATCATTGCAAACTGAAACGGACCGGCAGCCACCACAATGATGATTTTCTTTACCATATAAATCTAATTTCCTTTCAACATATTATGCTTAAAACCGAACCTCCACATCGCAGTTTCCTGCAGGTTTTCTGCTGGGCGCATTTAAAATTTATCGTAGAGGCTTCGTTTATTTCATGCATAGATGCAACCATCTCCTGCATCTTTCCATTGCTTTCCCAAATTGCACCTCCAAGTTCGTCCACTTTTCCACTGATTTCCTTTGCACTCTTTGAATTCTGCTCCACCTGTTCTGAAACTCCCGCAACTGTCGCTGTCAGTTCCTCTACAACCGCAGCCTGATTGGTTGCACCGTCTGCAAGGT